>Ga0209640_10000015_pt1 | contig 83407 bp, 76 predicted proteins | sample RifCSP10_1_FD_184018 | JGI IMG/M metagenome (GOLD analysis project Ga0209640, IMG submission 184018) | Soil microbial communities from Rifle, Colorado - Rifle CSP2_sed 10_1 (SPAdes) (version 2) | ecosystem: Environmental > Terrestrial > Deep subsurface > Rock core/Sediment | place: Rifle...
AGTAGTAATGCTTGTCGTCATGCATCATGACGCGTCCGCGGCGGAAGTGGAGGCGGTGTGTCAGACCATCCGCGACATGGGCTACCAGCCGGTGCCCATGCCTGGCGAGCAGCGCACGGCGGTGGGACTCATTGGCAACGACGGACCGGTCGATGACTCGAACGTCATCGGACTGCCGGGCGTGGCGCAGGTGCTTCACGTCTCGAAGCCATACAAACAGGTGTCACGTGAGTGGAAAGCGGACACCACGCTCGTAAACCTCGGACGCGGCGTGGTGGTCGGCGGGAACGACGTCGTCGTCATCGCCGGTCCCTGCTCGGTGGAATCAGAGGAGCAGATCGTTGCCTCCGCGCGCGCCGTCCGGGCCGCGGGCGCGACGGCCATGCGCGGAGGAGCGTTCAAGCCGCGGAGTTCGCCCTACTCGTTTCAGGGACTTGGAAAGCGTGGCCTCGAGCTGCTGGCTCTCGCCAGACAGGAGACTGGCCTTCCGATCGTAACCGAAGCCATGGATGAAGCGGGAGCGGAGCTCGTGGCCGAGTACGCCGACTGCATCCAGCTCGGCGCGCGGAACATGCAGAACTACTCGCTGCTGCGAGCGGTCGGGCGATTGCGGAAACCCGTTCTCCTGAAGCGCGGCCTCGCCGCGACCATCACCGATCTGCTGTTGAGCGCCGAGTACATCCTGGCGGAGGGAAACCCGCAGGTCATTCTGTGTGAACGCGGCGTCCGCACTTTCGACAGCGCGGCGCGGAACATGTTCGACCTGAATGCCATTCCCATCGTGCAGCGGCTTTCGCATCTCCCCATCATCGCCGATCCGAGCCATGGCACCGGCCTGCGCGACAAGGTGACACCAATGGCGCGCGCGGCCGTCGCCGCTGGCGCCGACGGCATCATCGTCGAGGTCCACCCGAATCCGGATCGCGCCCTGTCAGATGGTTCCCAGAGCCTCTACCCGGAGCAGTTCGCGCAACTCATGGAAGCTCTCCGCCTGATCGCGGGCGCAATTGACCGCAGCATCTCCCCCAGCCCGGCGCAGGTGGAACTGGGCGTCGCCTGAGGGATACCAGACCGAGGGTCATGAGCGCGCGCAGCGCGCTCGGACCTTTCCCGTCCACTCAACCGCATGACTATCCTGTCGTTGCTGCTCGTCACCACGCTGCAGTCGCCCGCCGATCGTGCCATCCAGTCGGCCGTCTCGGCGTACGCAGACATCCGCACGGCCAAGGCAACATTCGAGCAGACCATCACCAATCCACTGCTCGGATCGACGTTCCGCTCGCGGGGCGAGTTCGAGCAGTCCCGTCCCAACAAGTTCGCGTTCCGGTTCACCGACCCGAAGGGCGACGTCATCGTCTGCGACGGGCGGTTTGTCTGGGTCTATCTCCCCGCGTCAACGCCAGGACGCGTCAACAAGGCACCGTGCGGGGGTGATCAGGCCGGATCGCTGGACCTGATCGGTGAGTTCTTCAGCAACCCGAAGGAGCGTTACGCCATTGGCGACGGTGGGGCCGCGACGGTGGGCGAGCGGCGCACTCACATCGTGCTGCTGACGCCGAAGTCGAAGGAGGCCGCGTTCGTCCGGGCCAAGGTGTGGATCGAGCCGACGACGGGCTCGCTCGTTCAGTTCGAGGCCGTGGAGCCTAACGGGCTGTCGCGCCTGGTGCGCATAACGAGTTTCACCCCTAATGCCGCGGTCAGCGCCCGCGCCTTCACGTTCGCGGTCCCGAAGGGAGTGAAAGTGGTGAACATCAGATAGAGGAAGCAGGAAACAGGAAACAGGGGGCCCGAGCGAAAGCGAGGGCCCTCAGTCCTTTCCTGTTCCCTGCTTCCTGTTTCCAGTCCCCTGTCTCCTGTCTCCTGTCTCCACTCGTGATAACAGGTCTACCGGCGACGTAGCGCCAGCCGCCAGTCTCACAGCAGCCTGGATGGCCTTGTCCTGCGCGATCGCTCGCTCGGCCTCCGCGTCCTGGCCAAAGACGAAACGCGCGATCTCGCGCGCCAGCAGGCTCGAAACCAGCGGAGCGGCGCCGTCGAACGTGGCACGATCGAAGCGGAATTCGCGCCCGCGCATGGCCTTCCACAGCTCATCCAGCATCGACGGCGTCACCACGAAATCGCGCGAACGCACCACGCCGCGCGACTGTAACGCGATCGCAACGTCGACCATCGCGTCGCGGAACTGGATGACGCGGTTGCCGAGAGCGTCCTCCAGGGCCTGATCACCCGGGGCAAGCGCCGTGTCGCCCGCCTGGATATCGGGAACGATGCCACCGCCCCCAGCGACGCGACGACCATGTTCGGTGCGGAAGCTGTCGACCGGCGCGTCGTCCTCAACCGGCGTCGTGTGCGGGCGATCAATCGATCGTCCGGACGGCGTGAACCAGCGCGCCGTCGTAATCCTCACGCCCCCGCCGGATCCGGCGGCGAAAATGCCCTGCGCGCTTCCCTTGCCGAACGTCGTGTGGCCCATGACCACCGCGCGGTCATGATCCTGCAGCGCGCCCGCCACGATCTCGGATGCGCTCGCGCTCCCCTCGTCCACGAGAACGATCAGCGGAAGGCGGGGCCAACGCTGTGGTGCGGTATCGAGCACACGTTCTGTCGAGCCAAGAGTGCGTCCGCGCATCGAGACGATGACCTGAGCGGAGTCGAGGAACATGTCGGCCACACCAACTCCCTGTGCCAGAACGCCACCCGGATTGCCGCGCAGATCCATGACCATGGCGCGCATTCCCGCGTTCGTCAGCGAATCGACCGCCTTCCGCAGCTCCATGGCCGTGGAGTCGTTGAAAATGTTCACGTCCACGTACCCGACGCCCTGCGCCACCAGCGCCCTCCGGCCAACGGCGCGTCGATGGACCCCTCCACGCTCCAGCGTGAAGGTCAATCGCGTTGGCGCGCCCGGCCGCTCAATGACAATCGTCACCTTGCTCTCCGGCGGACCACGGAGAGCGCTGATGGCCTCGTCGTTCGTCCACCGCAGCGTCTTCATGCTGTCGATCTCGACGACGCGGTCGCCCGTGCGCAGCCCCGCGCGCTCGGCGGGCGAGCCGGGGAACGGCGCAATGATCATCGGATAGTCGTCGCGACGCTGGATCTGCGCGCCAATGCCGATGTAGTTGCCCGTGGTCTGCTCCGTCAGGCGACGAAGGCGATTGGGCGGGAGATACAGGGTGTACGGGTCGTTCAACTCCCGCAGCATGCCCACCGTCGCATGCTCGAAAAGCGTCGAGTCCGGAATCGAGTCGACGTAGTACTGCTTGACGTGCGTGAAGACCGCATCGAACAGTCGGGCGCTCGTGAAGTCCGCTTCGCGTACGTTCAGGCCGCGACCGATGACCCAGCCACCTCCGATAAGGGAAGTGCCAAGGGCGGTGGCGACGGCAAGAGTGCGCGCGTTCATCGAGACAGGGATGCGGTCAGAAGTTGGACCCCGCAAGGGTCGTAGCGGTTTGCGGCCACCGTCTCGCCACCTCGTTCGCGATCCGGCCCGCAACGGTCGTTTCGTCGCCACTGGCTTCGACAAGGACGATCGGGCCCGCCTCCGGATGACGCTGCTGCCACGCTGGCGTCGCGAACTCCACAAACGCCCCGCGCACGCGGTCGTAGAAATCCGCTCCCGAGCGTTCGATTCGATCGTGGGCGCTGCGCTGCGCCGCGCGCTCCAGCCCAGCGCTTGGCGGGAGATCCAGAAGAAGGGTCAGATCCGGTACCAGGCCCCCGGTCGCCAGCGAGTTGGCGCGCCGCACGTTTTCCTCGGGGAGACCACGACCGGCAATCTGATAGGCGTACGTCGACAGGAAGAACCGGTCCGCCAGGACGAACTCGCCGCGGGCGAGTGCTGGGCGGATCACGTCCGACACCAACTGCGCCCGCGACGCCATGAACAGCAGCGCCTCGGTCCTCTCATCCAGGTGACTCGCCGGATCGAGCAACAAGCGGCGAATCTCGTCACCAGCCGGCGTGCCGCCCGGCTCGCGCACCGCACGCGCGGCGAGTCCGCGACTCTCGAGGCGGCCAAGGAGACGCCCGAGCTGAGTCGACTTCCCGACTCCCTCGATGCCCTCGAGTACGATCAGGCCCCCCGCCATTCGCTCACCCCAGCGTTATGATTGGGCTTGCAGCGCCACTCCTGATGCCTTCGGCGATCCAGGTGTTCACCTGCATCATGAGCTTGTCGAAGTTCGACTGGGCCACGAGCGCGCGTTGATACGACGGGTTCACCTGGACCCTGGAAAGCAGTTCGTCCAGCTCCCGCTCCATCTCTTCCGTCGGGTTCGTGCCGCGCTCGATCATGCCTTGCGCCGCGCCGCGAAGCTCCTCCATCCGGCGCAGCAGCGCCACCGCATCGCGATCCTCGCTGAGGGCTTCATTGGCGCGTTTCAGCGCCTGATACTCACTGCTCTGGCCAATGAGGCGGCCGAGGTCGCGCCCTTTCTGCTCAAGCATCGTGTTCCCGGGTCAGTCGTGTTTGCCGGCAGGCTCAGGCACGCGTGGCCAGAACAAATCGGTCACGGCCCATCAGGTCCTGAAACAGCTGGATGTTGCTGAACGCTCCGCTCGACGCGGCGACTTCCACCACCTGAAGTGCGCGTCGGCAGTCCACTTCGACAGCCAGTAGCCCTCCGCTGCAAAGTAGCGCGGGAGCGCCGGCGATGATCCGTCGCGTGACATCGAGGCCCTGCCCACCCGAGAAGAGCGCATGACTGGGCTCCCAGTCACGGACGGAGGAAGGCAGCTCGTTGGCCTCGTCGTGAGCGATGTAGGGAGGATTCGAGACCAGGACATCGAGCCGCTCCCCGCCAATGGGCGACAGCAGGTCTCCCGCGCGGAACTCGATCGCGGCCGTCACGGTCGATGGCAACACACCGGCGTTCTCTCGCGCCACTGCCAGGGCATCAGCTGCTACATCGGTCGCGATGATCCGATCGAAGTGTCCTTCGGCGGCCAGTGACAGCGCGATCGCGCCGGAACCGGTTCCGACATCCGCGACCACACCACCAGGCGTCGGCGCCCGTTGGCTGAGCACCAGATTCACCAGGCCTTCGGTTTCCTGTCGCGGAATCAGGACGCGCTCGTCGACCCGTAGCGTCAGATGCCGGAAGGACGCTCGGCCAACGGCGTAAGCGAACGGCATCCCGGTGGCACGCCGTTCCGCGACAGTCCGGGCACGTTCTGCGACATCGTCGGGAACCACCTGATCGGCATGCAGGCTCGGCCAGAATCGGTTCTGCCCGATGACGGCAGCCACCAGATCACGAGCCTCCGCGGCTGCGTCGGCGATGCCCGCCTCGGCAAGAACGCGCGCGATCCGGCCGACGAGGGCGCCGACATCCGGCGTCCCGTCCACGAGATGTACTCGTAAGGCAGCGCTGGCAGCCAACCGCCTCACACTTCCTCCCGGAGACGTTCTTCGGTATCGGCTATTCTCATCGCGTCGATCAGCTTGCCGATGTCCCCGTCCAGAATCCGCGGCAAATCGTGGAGCGTGAGGTTGATTCGATGATCGGTGACGCGGCTCTGCGGGAAGTTGTAGGTGCGGATCTTTGCCGACCGGTCACCTGTCGATACCTGTGACTTCCGCAGTCGCGCGCGCTCCGCCTGCAGCGCCTGGAGGCGCGCGTCGAGGATCTTGGCGCGCAGGACCTTCATCGCCTGGATCTTGTTCTGGAGCTGAGAGCGCTGGTCCTGTTGCGTGACCACGATGCCGGTCGGCAAGTGCGTGATGCGCACGGCCGAGTCGGTCGTGTTCACGCCCTGCCCTCCCGGCCCCGATGCGCGGTAGACGTCGATGCGCAGGTCCTTCTCGTCGATCTCGACGTCGACCTCCTCGGCCTCGGGGAGGACGGCGACTGTGGCCGCCGAGGTGTGAATGCGACCCTGTGCTTCTGTCTCCGGGACGCGCTGGACGCGATGCACGCCGGACTCGAAGTGCATCTCACCGAAGGCGCCGGCGCCGTCGACCTTCATGACGGCTTCCTTGACGCCACCCTTCACGCCCTCGGAGTACTCCAGCATCTCGATCTTCCAGCCCTTCCGCTCGATGTAGCGGGTGTACATGCGGAGAAGGTCAGCGGCAAAGAGAGCCGCCTCGTCGCCGCCCGTGCCGGCACGAATCTCGACGATGCATGACCGCTCGCTGAGCGGATCAGGCGGAACAAGGAGCGGCTTCGCCTGCTCCTCGAGTCCGGCGATGGTCTGCTCGACGCGAGCGACTTCCGCGCGCGCCTCGGCCGCGAGTTCGGGGTCTTCGACGGAGACGAGTTCACGAGCCTGGGCCAGTTCATCGTCACTTCGCACGAGGCGGTTCTGCAGCGCGACAATCTCGAGGAGGCGCTGGTGCTCGCGGCCCAGGGACGCGCGCAGTTTCGCGTCGCGAAGGGTCCTGGGATCGGTCAACTCCTGCTCAACGGCGGCGGCCCGTTCGACCGCCGCCGCGAGACGTGCCCGGATGCTCAGGTGTTCTTCTTCCCACCCGCGTACTTCTGCCGGAAGCGCTCAACGCGACCCGCCGTATCGACGAGCTTTTGCTTTCCGGTATAGAACGGGTGACAACTGGAGCAGATGTCGAGATGGAGCTCGCCGACGGTAGACCGTGTCTGCCACGTGGCGCCGCAGGCGCACTTGACCGTCGCCGTTGCGTATTCTGGATGGATGCCGGACTTCACTTTGGACCTCTTTGGACCGAATTGAGAGCCTGTAAAGTTAATCGAACGATGAGCTAACACACAAGGTGGCATATAGTTACTCGTGCGAGCCCGGAGGGAAGGCTTCCTTGTAAGCTGTCTGCTGGCGCCGTTAGTCAGCCGTGAGCACCCAGCGCTCGGCCATCCCGTGACTTCGATTCGACGGCGGCGTCATCAGTGGCGGGCGTGACTGTCCACAAGGCGGGGCGCTACCGCTTCCCAATGCGAACCCTTGCACGATCTTACGCGCATGGAAACTGCCAACTTCCTCAGGACTGTCCCGCTCTTTTCGAAGCTCGATGACTCCGAGCTCGTTCGCTTCACGGAACTGACCCGCGAGAAGGCCTACCCGAAAGGGAGCGTGATTGTCTTCGAGGATGATCCGGGCGATTCCCTGTTTGTCGTCCGCCAGGGACGCGTCAAAGTGGTCCTCATTGGCGAGGACGGACGCGAGGTCATCCTCGGTGTACTCGGTGTGGGCGAGCACTTCGGTGAGTTGTCGCTGATCGACGATCAGCCTCGCTCGGCTCACGTGATCGCGATGGAGGACACGAATCTGCTGGTGCTTCGCCGCGACGATTTCCGTCGAAGGGTGGAGTCCAATCCACTGGTTGCCTGGGCGCTGCTGGCGGAGCTGGCGCGCCGCCTGCGCAGGGCCGACTCGAAGATTCATGGACTGGCACTCTTGGACGTGCCCGGACGGATCGCGAAGCTCCTGCTCGATTTCGCGCAGGAAGGCCAATCGGAAACGATCGAGAAACCCCTCACGCACCAGACCATCGCGCACATGATTGGCGCGAGCCGTGAGACGGTGTCGCGCACCGTGCGCGATTTCCAGAACCAGGGTTTGATCCGCGTCGAACGCCGGCGCATCTCGGTCGCGAACCGTCCGGCGCTGAAGCAACTGGCCCAGGCGCGCGTCTAAGTCCCCGGTCGGAGAAGCACGCGGCGAGCGCGAGTTCTTCGACCCAGGACGCCAGCATCGCGAATGCGCCTCCGGCTCTGGGGAACCCGCGGGTCGTGCCCTTCACCGGGACCCGGGACCGTCACGTACGGCGGAAACACCACGTGCGTGGAGGTCCGTGGCGATGACGGACACCTCGTCATCCTGGACGCGGGCACGGGCATCAGGGAACTCGGGCGCGCGCTCGTAAACCGCGCCCAGGGGCGACCGATTACCGGTGACGTGTTCTTCAGTCATGCCCACTGGGACCACATTCAGGGACTGCCATTTTTTACGCCCGCGTTCCAGGCGGGGAATCATTTCCGACTCTTCGGATCGCCGACGCTCCTCAAGGGCCTCGAGGTCGTCCTGCGGCAGCAGATGAGTCCTGTGGTCTTCCCGATCGGGTTCGATGACCTCCACGCGCGCATGGAGTTCCGCGAACTGACCGGACATCGACTGAGCGAGAACGGCATCGAGGTCAACGCGATCAGCGTGCGACATCCTGGCGGCGCGCTGGGATTCCGCCTGGCGCCTTCAGGCGCGCCCGATCGGTCCGTGGTGTTCATCCCGGACAACGAGATGGATCGCTTTGGCGACGACGCGCCCGGCGCGCCCACGCGCGACGAACTGATGCGGTTCGCGCACGGAGCCCGCGTCCTGATTCACGACGCGATGTACACGGGCGCGGAGTACATGGACCATCGCGGGTGGGGACATTCGTCGTACCGCGACGCGGTGGACTTCGCGATCGCGTCGGAAGTCGAGACGCTGGTCCTCTTTCACCATGAACCGGACCGCACCGATGCGGCGCTCGTCGCGCAGCTGGCGCTGTGCCGTGAGATGGTGGCGGAACGGAATGGACGCGTGGAAATCGTCGCGGCCGCGGAAGGGATGGAAATCGAGATATGAGCTGGTTGCTGCAGTAAGCAGGAAGCAGTAAGCAGCTAAGGCTTTCCCCATCCTCCTCCGCCCGGCGTCATCACGGTCACCACATCGCCGGGGTTGAGCTCGATGCGGCACTTCGCCGGGATCGGCTGGCCGTTCAGTTGATTCTGCCCGGTCATCCCGGGACTGCCGCCTAACGCACCAGCCGGCCGGTGCCGGCGGCGCTCGGTGACCAGTGTCACCGTACAGCGTTCGAGCACGCGGTACCTCCTGATCACGCCGTCACCCCCGCGATGGCGTCCAGCGCCACCGGATCCTCGCCGCACGGCGTATTCGTCGATGCGAATAGGATAGGCCTGCTCGAGCGATTCGATCGGGGTGTTGCGCGTATTGCTCATCCCGACGTGCACGGCGTCCGGTCCCGGACCGCGGGCGCTCGCTCCCTGGCCGCCACCTAACGTCTCGTAGAACGTCCAGCCGGCGCCGCCAAAAGTGATGTTGTTCATCGTGCCCTGCCCCTGCGCCGGTACGGCCACCCCGGCGTTGGCGAGGGCGGCGAACAGCGTGTCGGTGATGCGCTGGGACATCTCCACGTTCCCGGCCGCGACGGCGGCAGGCCAGCGGGCGTCGATCGCGCACCCGGGCGGAATGCGAAGATCGAGGGCACGGGCGATCCCGTCATTCGTCGGCACGTCATCCTCGAGCAGCGTGCGCAGCACGAAGACCGATGCGGCGCGAACCACGGCGGCCGGACAATTCACGTTGCCGCGCACCATCGGCGCGGTTCCGGCAAAGTCGAGTTGCAGGGTATCGCCAACCGACCGGATGGCCACGGCGACCACGACGTCGTCCTCGGTCACGCCATCACCTTCCAGCGCGTCCCGGGCGACGCCGACCACCTGTCCAAGCTGGGCGATGCGGGCACGCGCACGCCGTTCGGTGTAGTCTAGGAGCGCCTCGCCCGCGGCCTTCATGTGATCGACGCCTTCCCGGCGCAGCAGCGTCACCCAGCCGTCGCGGCCCGCGGCGCAGGCGGCGCGCTGCGCCTTGAGGTCGCCCATGCGCTCGTCAGGCGTGCGTACGTTCGCCAGTACCAGCGCCAGGATGTCGGCGTCGAAGGTGTCGCCACGCGCGATGCGAACCGGGGGGATGATGATGCCCTCCTGCACGAGTTCGGTCGCCCCCCGGGGCATGCTCCCCGGGCTGACGCCGCCCACGTCAGCGTGATGGGCGCGCACCGCCGCGAACCCAACGAGTTCGCCGTCGAGTCCAATCGCCTCGACCATCGTCAGGTCGGGAAGGTGCGATCCTCCACGGAACGGATCGTTGAGGAGGTAGACGTCCCCTGGCGCCGGATCGCGCTCGCGCACGGCACGCACTGACTCCGGCATGGCGCCCAGGTGGACGGGAATGTGCGCGGCCTGCGCGATCATCCGCCCGGCGGCATCGAACAGCGCCGACGAGGCGTCGCGGCGCTCCCTGATGTTAGGCGACAGCGCCCCGCGTTCGAGCACGGTGCCCATCTCCTCCGCGATCATCGAGACCGCGTGGGACATGACGCTCAAGCTGAGGGGATCGAACATCAGGGCAGTGGGCAGCGGGTCGCAGGTCAGCCAGTTCGCTCGATGATCCAGCCACCGATCGGCAGTGCGGTGGCCGTCCAACCTTCAGGCACAAGCATTGTCGCGTCAGTCAGCGCGATTACCCTCCGGCCACGCACCGTGGCCTCCAGCACCCCTCCGTCATCTACGTTCGAGTCCTCTGACCAGGCGCTCGCTCCCGAACGAGACAGCGCCACCGTTCTCGTTTCACCCGAGCGCACTGACCGGGCGGAAACCACTTCCGCCCGGAGCGGAAGCGCGAAGCCGTAGCGCCGCAGGTGCATCGCCGTGAATCGCTCACCAAGTCGCTCCGGTGTCATCCCCGGCTCGAACTGCACTTCCAGCTCGTGGCCCTGGCCCCGGTAACGCATCCTCGCCACGTGCGAAACGTGAGGGGCGTCGCCAGTGCGCGAGGCGAGTCCGTCGAACACCGATGCAAGTGTTTCAGCGGTCATCTCATCCAGGCGGGCCATGACACTCCCGATGGCCGTGCGACGTTCCGGCGCCACCGCCAGGCCGAGGGCACTGAGCACCCCGGCGTGCGGAGGAACGAGCACCTGGGTCATGCCCAGACGATCGGCCAGGCCACAGGCATGCAGCGGCCCACCACCGCCAAACGCCACCAGCACGCAGGAGCGCGGATCGATGCCGCGCTCCACGCTCACGCGGCGCAGTGCACGCGCCATCGCCGCGTCCGCCGCCGCGATGATCGCCTCGGCGGTCTTCTCCATCGTGCTGCCCACGCGCTGGGCGAGACTCGAAATGGCCTCTCGCGCCGCCGGCGCATCAACGCGGACCGCATCGCTCATGTGCGAGGCGGCGATGTTGCCTAACGCAACATGCGCATCGGTCACGGTCGGTTGAGTGCCACCCCGACCGAACGCCACAGGACCCGGTACCGCTCCCGCGGAACGCGGACCGGCGCGGAGTGCGCCTCCCTCGTCGACCCAGCCGATGCTGCCACCACCCGCCGAGACGGTCTCCACCAGCACGCGCGGCAGGGCGATCGGCACCCCGGCAACGAGACCGCCGGCTTCCACCAATGGCTCGCCATCCAGGATGAGGCCCACGTCGGCGCTGGTCCCACCAATGTCGATGCTGAGCGCGCGGTCGAAACCGGCCATTCGCGCCACCAGTGCCGCTCCAGCCACACCTCCGGCCGGCCCGGACAGGGCGAGCGATGCCGCGGCGCGCGCGGCGTCAGTGGCATCGGCCATGCCGCCACCGGAGCCGACGACACCGGGTGAAGGGAGGCCCAGCGCCTTCAGTCGATCCGCGAGTCTCCGCAGGTACACGCCCACGCCGGGCCGCGCGTACGCCTCGCAACACGTGGTCGCCGTCCGCTCGTACTCCCTGATCTCCGGAAGCACGTCGCTGGAGCAGACCACGTCGATGCCGGGCAGCCGGCGGTTGATCGCGGCGGCGAGCCGCCGCTCATGCGTCGGGTCGGCGTAACTGTGAAGGAGCGAAATCGCCACGATGTCGGGCTCGCGCTGCGCGACCAGCTCGGCTGCACTCGCTGCCGCCTCGTCAGGCAGGTCGCGGACAACTCCTTCGGGCTCCAGCCGTCCCGCCACCGGCACAACACGCTCGGCCGGCACGAGGGGCTCAGGATGCTGTGCCGAGAGATCATAGAGCGACGCACGCTCCTGGCGCCTGAGCTCCAGCAGGTCGGTCGCACCCGCCGTGGCGCAGAGAACGACCTTCGACCCGCGCCGCTCGAGCAGCATGTTCGTCACCACGGTCGTCCCGTGCACGATCCGAACGACGTTCGCGGCATCGGCGCCGCGCTCGCGCAGCGATCGCTCGACGCCCTCACTCTGATCGGACGGTGTGCTGAGCACCTTCCCCGTGCGCACGGACCCGTCCTCGCGAACCCCCACCAGGTCGGTGAACGTGCCGCCGACGTCGATGCCGATGGACTCGGTCATGTCGCCGGAACTGGCTCTGGTCGCGATCGCTCCCTCATGATCCAGGCGACCGCCAGGCCAAGCGGCGCCGCGAGCGCAATCACGGCGAAGCTTCCCTGATTGAAGCCGGGTACGAAGGGTGCAACGACACCGAAAGCCGTCAGCGCGCCGGCGATTGTAGCCAGCAGGAACACCAGTCGGCGCGCCTGCCCTCCGCGCCCAACGAAGAGAAACGCGGCCGCCGCGATCAGCCAGAGCGGATTGTAGACGAACAGGTTCGTGTTGTCGTAGGCGGCAACGTGCTGGGTCATGAACCGGAGATAGAGGAGCGCGCATCCCAGTGCGCCAAGCACGACTGCGACAGTCACTGCAGCCGGTGTGGCCACACGGCGCTGACCCTTGCCAAGCCAGGCGAGCCCACCGCCCAGCAGAATGCCGATGACCGCGAGCGGCAACACCAGCGGCGGCGGCGTCTCGCGTTCCGGCTCGCGCTGCGCCTGGAACACGACCCGTTCGGACGTGACCAGTGGTACCAGCCGGCCGGAATCGTCAGGCACGCGAATCTCCCGCATGTGATCGCGCACCTTCATGGGAATGAACATCTCCTCCCAGGCGGAGATGGGCCGATCCGTTGGCCGTCCCAGCCCGATGTCCACGCCGACCGTGACCAATCGATCTGCCGCCATCAAGCGGAGCGCGTGCCAACGGAACGTGGTCCCGGAGTTCACGCTGTCCGTGGCCGATCGGATCGCACCGCCCAGCACGCGGTCGAGTGCGTCGCGAACGCGGGTGGAGCAGTTGTCGAGGAAGTAGTCGTAGCGATAGAACTTGTTCTCTTCCCGCGCGTTGAACTGAATGAACTCGAAGAGCGCAAGACGTTGTGCCGGGGACAGGTTCAACTCCTGCACCTCGACCGTCCGATTCAGCATCCGGTACTGCGCGAGGGCCGAGGCCGCATCCTGTCCTGCCATCCAGTACATCATCTCGCCACGGAGGAATCGTCCGATGAATCCGGGCTCGTCGAAGGAGAAGAGGCCCCAGTTGAAGACCACGTCGAAATTGGTCCGGCTGTTCCGGATGCCGATCGCGTTGTGTCCGTACCGCTCCCACACCTGATCGCCCTGCCCCATCGTCATGAGGTAGACGGAGAGTTCGCTGCCGGGCGGACCGGCGGAGTCAGTCGACTGTGCGCCGCCTGACGCGGCGCTCGCGCCCAGCAACGCCGCCATGGCGACCGCGCGGCCTAGAGTCTGACTTCGCACTTCTCGTCGGCTGATCGATACGCGGCTTCGAGGATTCGGTGCAGGATCACCTGGTCGACCGGCGGATCGTACGCCGATTCGTCGCGAAGCACCGCAATGAAATGCGCCAGTTCCGCGCGATACGACTGGGTGAACGTGCTCTCGCGCGCCGCCGCGCCCATGGGGGAGACGTCCACCGGCTTGCCGTTGAGCTCCTTCACGACGCGGAGCGGCGCGAGGCGCGCGCTGCCGCGTGACGAGATGGACTCGAACCACCAGCGATCGGTGTCACCGATATACGACCACGAGAGATCGAACGTGCAGGCCATCCCGTTGGCGCATTCGAGCGTCAGCAGCGCGGCGTCTTCGACCGAGGTGGAACCACGCGGCCGATCGACATGAGCCCAGACGCGCTGCGGTGGCGGATAGTCGGCGAGCCACATCGCCAGGTCGACGAGCGAAAGCCCCAGATCGAACAGCGCGCCCCCGCCGGACTCGGCGCGTCGCAGGCGCCATCCACTGACGGATCCGCGCTGGTGATAGGCGCCGGCGCGGAACCCGGTGAGCGTTCCCAGTTCCCCACCCCGCAGGAACCGGTCGAGCGCCTGCACATCGCTGCGGAACCGATGATTGTTCGCCACGACGACCTTGCGTCCGGCTGACGCCGCGGCGTCGAGAATGAGCTGAACGCCGCGCGTCGAGAGCGCGACGGGTCGTTCGCAGAGCACGTCGACCCCGGCGGCGATCGCTTCCAGCACATACGGTTGATGCAGATGCGACGGCGTGCTGATGATGATGGCGTCGAGATCACCGGCGCCGAAGAGATCTTCGAGGTCGACGTAGACGTCGGGGATCTCGAAGCGGTCCGCCAGGGCGCGCGCCTTGGCGCGGTCGATGTCGCATAACGCGACGACGTTGACGCCGCGCATCTTCCCGAGCACCGGCAGGTGCGCCATTTGCGCGATCGCACCCGCGCCAACTACCGCGATACGAACGTCCGGTTTCATGCGCCTGGATGGAGGATCGCTGTTTCAGGGTGCGCGGGTGATGTCCGCGCCCGGATAATATGCCTTGAGGATCGCGCGGAAGTCGTCACCGGCGCGGGCACGGGCAATCGCCCCCCACTGGCACAGCCCGACACCGTGGCCGTTGCCACGGCCGCGCAGCACCACGCCGCGGAGCTGCCCGTTCTCGCCTCGCTCTGTCGCAAGGGAGAACGCGGTACTGGGCAGGATCTCGCCGCCAGCCTGGCGCAGGACGTAGCGGATATCGTTCCCGCGAATCGTCACGTCGCCGGACGCGGTGGTGAACACGATCGCCCTGGCGCGGCCGCTGGCAGTTCGTCCCTCGACACGCGCGTCCCGGATCGACGCCGACGCTCCCGGCGGCACAGCCGTGTAGTCGCGCCCGTTGCGTTCGACGGCCGTCGCAAGGTCAGCCGCGGCGAGGCGTCGCTCCCACTGGGCCCGCGGTGCGATGTCACACCATGGACGCCCTGTTCGCGGCGAGGTGTCGCTGACCGAACGCAGGTAGCCGTCCTGCCCGCCGCGCCAGGTCTCGCTGGGCAGCGCGGTACCGCCACCGCAGGCAGAGTGGTACGGTGCCGTGACGACCTGTCCGCGAAAACTCAGCACCCATCCAGCGGTGGCGGCTACCGCCAGGTCGCCCCAGAACGTTTCGACGGCGACGCCGCCGTAGACCTGATCACTCTCGGTGGCCCGCACATCGAAGTTCCGCGCTCCGCTGGCAAGCATCTTCGTATACGTGAAGCTTCTTGCGGCGACTGCCTGGGCCTCGACGGCAGCGTGATCGCTGGTCTGACGCGCCCCGATTTCAAGCGGCAGGACGCCACGCAGGTAGTCCTCGACGTCGGCCCGGTTCACGACCAGCACCGCCGTGTCCGTTGCGACGTAGATCAAGGCGCCGCGATACGACTTCTGCTGCCATATGATGTCGCCGCTGGCCATCTCAAGGGTCAGCGAGCCAGTAACCCAGGGACTGGCTGGCGCATCGGCGTGAATCACGCGGAGGCGCTGGCCGTCGCGCATCACGGACCATCGCTCGGTCGTCTCGTCGCGAGCGACGACGCGACCGGAGCCATCGACGAGTCGCCACGCTCCGGTTTGTGAGAGCGGGACCTCGCGCGATGCGGACCCGAGCAACACGCGGACCGGCCGGCTGGACGGATTCTGCTTGCCGGTCGCCGGCAAAGCGGCGGCAACGGCCGACAACACGCCAAGGAGCGAGAGGATTCCGAGGCGACGACTTGCTGCGCGATGCACGACTCAGCGGCCGAAGGCGCCAGCGGACGACATCACCGGAAGTGCGCGCGGCTTAGACACCGGTCGTTTCTGCGGCGCGGTGTTGACCTGCTTGACGAGTGTGGCCTCGAAGTCGTAGTCGTTGACGACGGCGTCAAGTCGAACTTCGACGAGATCGCCCGCGTGAATCGAGTCGTCCGTCGTCCGCCGTCCGTTTTCCGTCGCGCAGCGAATCGACGTAATTCCATCGATATCATCCGCCTGCGCCTGAGTCCGCGCCTGAACCTCTCCGTCCAGCGTGACGCGATCGACGATCGCCGACACGGTCCTCCCCACCTGCTGCTCGTACCGCTCGGCGGTCACGAGGCGCTGCACTTCGGTCACGCGTTCCAGGCGCTCGCGCTTCACCTCGTCAGGGACGTCGTCAGGCAGGTCGAATGCGCGCGTGCCCTCCTGGGCCGAGTAGGTGAATACGCCGACACGATCGAGTTGCACTTCTTCCAGGAAGCCGAGCAGTTGCTGGAAGTCGTCTTCCGTCTCGCCGGGGAAGCCGACGATGACGGTCGACCGGATCGCCACGCCAGGTATTGCCTCGCGGATCGTCTTGAGTTTCTCGCGTTGGCGTGCCTTCCGTTCCGGGCGTCGCATCCGCTCCAGGACAGAGTCCGAGGCATGCTGCATCGGGATGTCGAGATACCTGACGATGCGTGCTTCACGGGCCATCAGTTCGAGCATGCGTGGCGTGAGGCCGGCGCTGTAGATGTACAGCAGGCGGAACCACGGGATGCCCGTTTCCTCGACCAGCGCGTCGAGCAGGTCAGGCAATCCGCGACCGTCGCGGATGTCGCGGCCGTAGTGCGCCAGGTCCTGGGCGACGAGGTTGACCTCTCGCGCGCCTTGGAGTTCGAGGAGCTGCGCTTCGCGCACCACGTCGTCCAGCGCGAAGGAGCGATGCCGGCCGCGCATGAGCGGAATGGCGCAGAAGGCGCAACCGTGGTCGCAGCCTTCACTGATCTTGAGGTACCGCACGTGAGGCATGGTGCCCGTGTACAGCCTGACGCCGGGGTGGACCAGTTCCGGTGGGTCAGTGAGCAGTCCGCGCGCCGAGACTTCGCTGATCAGGCGATCGGTTTCGCGAGTGCCGAGGAAGAGGTCGACCTCGGGGAGGGCGCTGCGGAGTTCATCGGCATGGCGTTCGACCATGCAGCCGACGGCGGCGACCATGCGGCAGTTGCCGGTCTTCTTCAGGCGTGCGGCGTCAACGATGGCCTCGAGGGATTCTTCCTTGGCGGCGTCGATGAAGCCGCAGGTGTTGACGATGATGAGGTCAGCCTCGTCGGCGTTTCCGGTTGACTGGGCGCCGTGCGCTGTCAACTCGGCGACATAGCGCTCCGAGTCGACAGTGTTTTTGTCGCAGCCGAGAGTGACGAGATGGAAGCGCATTGGCCGGCTTCAGATCGATCGCAGGCTTCCCCGCTCGGCGAAGGCGCCGGAGATGGGTCGACTCAATCTAGTGGAGAGACCGCTGACCCACCGACGAGCGTCTGCTGGTGTGCCTACCGCCGGGGTCTATGTTCGCCCTAAGTTCAAACTGTCTCCATCGTGGGGCCCCTAACGGCAGAGTCGACGCTTTCGACTGGCCTCTTCAACGGTCGATACGAAATCGGCCGGGAACTCGGTCGCGGGGGAACGGCGGTCGTCCATGAAGCGCGCGACCACCTGCGGAACGAGACCGTGGCGCTCAAGCTGCTCCGTGAGGCTCTCATCGGATCGGGCGCTGCGGAGCGCTTTCTGAAAGAGCTGAGACTTCATCAGCGCCTTGATCATCCGAGCATCCTTCCTGTACTCGATTCAGGCTCGCACGAAGGGCAGCTGTTTCTGGTGCTCCCGTTCATGGAGGGGGGGACACTGCGGGATCGACTAATGCGCGAGAAGCAGCTTCCGCTACCCGACGTTCTCGCCATTACGACGTCGATAGCCGGTGCCTTAACCCATGTGCATACCAACGGCTTGCTGCATCGTGACGTGAAGCCGGAGAACATCCTCTTTGCAAACGGTCAAGCTGTCCTAGGGGATTTCGGCATAGCGCGAGCGCTGGAGCGAGCGATCGGCGACAGCACCACATCCACGGGTGTGATCCGCGGAACGCCGCTGTACATGAGTCCCGAGCAGGCAGCCGGTGAGGGCGATCTTGACGCACGAAGTGATATCTATTCGCTCGGTTGCGTCACTTATGAGATGCTTACCGGGATGGCTCCGTTCACTGGACCAAGCCTCGAGTCAGTAATGACGCAGCGGTTGTCATTCCCACCACGCCCACTGAGGGCATATCGAGCATCGATTCCAGTGTCGGTGGAACGGGTGGTCTTGCGCGCTCTTGTTCTGGCGCGCGCCGACCGCTATCAGACCGTAACCGGGTTCGCCGACGCACTGTCGCACGCCATAGCGCATCCGGATGAGGGCCAACCCGCACCGCGGATCCATTCGTGGAGGAAACGCGTGGCTGCTGGCACCGTAGCCGCTGGATTGCTCGGCGTGGCACTCTGGAAAGCGGCGCAGCCGCGTCCGGGCGCAGACGAGATTCCCGCCGGCGACCCACGTCGCATAGCCGTCCTGTACTTTGACGACCATACCTCCGACAAGGCGATCGGGCATATCGCCGCGGGACTCACTGAGAATCTCATTGACCAGCTGTCTCAGGTGACAGCGCTGCGCGTGACATCGCCGAATGGGGTGCGTGCTTTTCGCGGTGACAGCATAGGCCTTGATTCGATCGCCCGACGCCTGAGCGTCGGTACGATCATTTCCGGCAGCGTGTCGACTTCTGAATCTCAGCTCCGAGTGACGATCAGACTGATTGACGCTCAAACCAGCAGGCAACTTCAAAGCCGCACCCTGCAGCACCCCCTGGCCACGTTGTTCCGGTTGCAGGATACGCTGAGCGCCGACGTCGCGCTCTGGTTGCGAGAACGTCTGGGACGTGAGGTCCGACTCAGGGCGCAGGCCGCGAGCACAAATTCAGTAGCTGCCTGGGAATGGGCCCAGCGAGCCGAGGCACTATCGCTGGATGCTGGTGCGATGGTGCTACGATCGGACCCGCGCTCGGCGGAGCTGTTCGCGCGCGCCGACTCTGCTTTTGCCGTAGCGGAAGAGCTGGATGCCCGCTGGCCCCTGTCCACTCTGGGTCGCGCGCGGAATGCGATAAGCAGCGCGTTTGCGTACACGGATCGATCTGGACGACCCACAGCCCAGTTCAATGCGCGACTTCGTGAGGCGGTTCGACTCGCCGAACTTGTTTTGTCACGCAAGGCTGGACTCGCCGAGGCACGTGCCATACGTGGTGAGGCGCTTATGCGGCTCGCCAGCCTTGGTAATGTCACGCCGGCCGAATCCCTTCTGGACATCGCGGTGAGTGACCTCCGCCATGCAACGACGGACCGCCCGGACGCTGCGCGGGCGTGGTATGCACTGGGAGGCGCGCTCACGCGACTGGGGAAGTTCGGCGAGGCAGCCGAGGCATTTCGCACCGCCTACAATAGCGATGCTTTCCTCACCAGCACTCGCTCAGTATTGAGCGAACTGCTCGCTTCGATGCTACTGGCCCGGGAATACGAGGACGCAAGGCGGTGGTGCAAGATGGCGCAGAATCGCTACCCAGGCGATCCGCGGTTCGCGCAATGCGAACTCAATATCCTGGGCTGGACTGGGCACACGGCATCCGAAGCTTCGACGGCTTGGAGCCTGCTCTCGCGCATCGAGCAACAGGACTCCACAGGGGTGACTCGCACCTCATGGCACTTTCGACGAATGATGATCGCGGCAATCCTCGCCCGGGCTGGCCTCGGTGATAGCGCGCGGGCCGTTGTGCGGCGAGCGCGCGCGGAACGAGGTGACCGCGTCGCGGCGCCTTATCCCGAAGCGTACGTTGCGACCCTTCTTGGCGATCACGACGCGGCCATACTCCTGCTCACCCAAGCGTTGGCCGCGTCTCCGAACGATCGCTCAGTCATTGCTAACCACCCTTGGTATGCCGACCTGCGAGGCGATCCGAAATTCGTCGCTCTGTTCGACCGCAAGTAGCATCCAGACCCTGATCACTTACGCCGCAACTCCTGCACCAGGCGGTCTCGCCAAGCCGCTGTGGCTTCCAGACCCATGATCTTCTCGTAATACGGAAAGACAAACTTGTCGAAGGCCGACAGGTTGAGGAAGATCGCGTTGGTAGTCAACGGGAGTTGCACGGTCCTCACCGTGCCGTCCAGCTTCCTTATCACGAGCGAAAGCGATTCCAGATTCTCGAGCCTGATCACGGCGCCATTACAGATCTTCACTCGCATGGCGGACGTGATCGCGTCGTGCACGCACTCCGACGGAACGATGTTCTCGAGTTCTCCGAGGTTCACGTCTGTTCGGAATGGTCCATGGATTTCATACCTGGGACCGAGTCGGCGAACAACCCCCATCGCCTCAGCGCGCGTTGAAACCACCACAGTGACATTCATCGAATCGACGTTCGTCACGACAAAGACGCTTCGCCCGGTTCGGCGGCCATCCACTGCTTCAGCGATGCGCTTCAGCAGTGTTACAGTCGGGACTCGAGTTGCGTCCTGCTGGGCGCCAGCAACGGCAGTCATTCCAGCCGAGCACACAAGACTACCGACCAGACAAACGGTCAGTCCCTGCGCTCGGAACCAAGGTCGTATCCGAAACATGATGCCTCCGTGCGTGACCTTCGTTCCCGGACACCTCCACCCGTTCACCCTCGACGATACCGGCCCCAGCAGCAAAGTCAAATCGGCCGCAGCCGCCCGAGGTTGGGCCTGCTGGGGAAAGCCCACAGCATGACCTCCATGGACCTCCCCCAGCGTGCGACGGGCCAGACTCAAGCCCGACGCGGCCTTTCTCGCTTCACCGTGCGCAGGCATGACTGCGTCGCCGTCGTGACCGACTACAGCGCTTCGATCAGCCCGAACACGACTTCTGACTCATCCCAACCGATCACCCACATTCGGGCGCCAACGTGCTCAGCGCAGTCGGACGACAACCCCGGAACGACACGCACCGAGCCGTCAGACAGCCTGAGCGCGAATCCGTCCTCGCTCGCTTCGAGCACCCCGTCCAGCGCCGGACGACCATGCATCCCGGTGACCGTGAACTCGTCAACCACGAATCCTGGGTTGGCATCAAACGTCCCCCGCGCAACCACGTCACCACCGTCGACGCTGGCCAGGGCACGCGACTCGTTCCCCACCAGTCGATACACGCCGCCATCGGCATCGGTGAGCTCGACCACGCGATCCGCGCCAATGCCGCTGACGCTGATCCGCCCCGCGATCGTCGCGGTCGAGGGCGACGGCAGGATCGGCTGTGACGGATCGATGGGGCCCGTCAGGATCGCGTTAGGATTGTCCGTACAGGCGACCACCGAGAGCACAGCCGCCACCGTGAAAATGCGAGAGCGCTTCATATCGATATCCTCCAGTCACGTTTTGCTTCGTGTCAGCGCGGGGGTCGCGCCTTCGTGACTCAAGGCTATCGAGCGCTGGTTCCGTGGCTGTTTCGACTCCGTAACCGCCAGCGTTCTTTTTGCGTTCTTTTCGGCAACGATCCCTTCTGCCGGGAATACCTGTCTCGTAGCTTGGCGCTCGCAAGCTTCAATCGGACATGACCTCCGCCACGAGCCAATCCGCCGCAGGCCCCACGTTCCAGCTTCTCGGTGGTGTCGCCCTTCACGGCGTGCCGGCCGAGGACGCTGAGCGACTGCTGACGCAATCAAAGGTCGTGGCGCTGCTGGCGTGTCTTGCGCTCGCCGCGCCGCGGGCCTTCACACGGCGCGATCGCCTGGTCGGCTTACTCTGGCCGGAACTCGACCAGCCTCACGCGCGCACGGCTCTCCGCAAGGCGCTCCATCTCGCTCGCTCCATCCTCGGCGAGGACAGCATCGTCAGCCGAGGAGACGAGGAGCTCGCACTGTCTCCCCACGCGCTCGTTTGCGATACCACGGAGCTACGGGAGGCAATAGAGCGCGGACTGCTGGCGCGCGCCGTTGAGCTGTATCAGGACGAACTGATGCCTGGATTCCATCTCCCCGAATGCCAGGAGTTCGACGGATGGCTCGAGGAACAGCGCGCCACGTTGCGCGAGGCCATCGTGGCTGCGTGTTGGGCGCTGGCCCAGAATCTCGAGGCATCAAACAACGGCACTCTCGCCACAAAATACGCGAAGAAAGTCACGCGGTTGGACAAAACCAATGAGCGACTGCTCCGGCGCGCGATGCAGATGCTCGACCGCCTCGGTGATCGAGCCGGCGCCCTGACGGTCTACGACGAGTTCACGCGTCGGCTTCGAAAGGACCTCGACGCGGATCCGTCACCTGAGACGGTCAAACTCGCAGAGTCCCTTCGCACCGGCCGGTCGATTGCCTGAAACGGGTGGCCCGATCGATCAGCCCAGGAACGACTCCAGCGCCCGCGCCCGCGACACGTGGCGCAACCGGGAGAGCGCCTTCTCCTTGATCTGGCGGACCCGCTCGCGCGTGATCCCCAGCAGGGCCCCAATCTCCTCGAGCGTCATCGCCTCGCTGCCATCCAGCCCGAAGTAGAGCCGCAGGATCTTCGCCTCGCGCTCCTTCAGGCTGCCTAACGCCGCCTCGATCGACTCGGTCAACGCCTTCTCGAAGGTCTGCTCGTCGGGCGTCGGATTCAGGTTGTCGGGCAGGTAGTCGAGGAGCTTGTTGTCCTCGCCCGGCGACAACGGCGCGTCCAGCGAGAGATGCGCCTGCGAGATGGACATCGTCTTGGCGACTTCCTCTTCCGTGATGTCCATGCCATCGGCGATCTCGGCGTGCGTCGCCTCGCGGCCCAGCTCCTGCAGCAGGATGTTCGCCCGCTTTCCGATCCGGTGCAGTGTCCCGGCGCGGTTCAGCGGCACGCGCACGATTCGCGACTGCTCGGCCAGCGCCTGGAGGATGGCCTGGCGAATCCACCACACCGCGTACGAGATGAACTTGATCCCCTTGGTCTCGTCGAACTTGTGCGCGGCGCGGATGAGACCGAGGTTGCCCTCGTTGATCAGGTCAGAGAGCGAGACGCCCTGGTTCTGGTACTTCTTCGCGACCGATACGACGAAGCGGAGGTTGCTCCTGACCAGCTTGTCCAGCGCTTCCTGGTCGCCAACGCGGATCAGACGCGCCAGGTCCACTTCGTCTTCGCGTGAAATCAGCGGATAGGCACTGATGTCGCGCAGGTACTGGTCGAGCGAGCCCTCGTCGTACGCGCCCTTCTTACCCGGTACGCGCCCCACCCGCGGAGGACGGGTGCGGAACCGCGGGAACACGCCCGACGGCGAATCGTCGTCCTGCTCAGTGGACACGGCTGCCTAACCGGTGCCATCGAACCCGGGACAACCACGCCGTATGTGCGCCCGAGTCGGGTTGGAAGCTGTAGTAGACGACGAGCGGCCGCCCGCGGACCAGCGAATCGGGGACGAAGCCCCAGTATCGGCTGTCGAGCGAATTGTCCCGATTGTCGCCAAGCATGAAGTAGTGCCGGCCAGGCACCACGATCGGTCCCCAGTTGTTTCGCGACGGATGATAGCCGGTAAACGCCTGCGCGGTCTTCACCAGGTGGTCGCGCTGCCAGCGGAACTCCTCACCGGAAGGATCCATGCCCGGGTCCGTGTGCACCACGTACTGCTCACGCACCTGGCGACCGTTCCGCACCAGCCTTCCGTCCTCCATCGCCAGCGTGTCGCCCGGCAACCCGACCAGTCGCTTGACGAAGTTCTTCGACGGATCCTGCGGCCACTGGAACACGACGACGTCGCCGAGGCGCGGCTCGCGCAACGCCGGAAGACGCTTTCCCGTGAACGGCACTTCAGCGCCGTACACGAGCTTGTTCACGAGGAGGAAGTCACCCACGAGCAGCGTACGCTCCATGCTGCCACTCGGGATCTTGAATGCCTCAACGATGAACGCGCGCACGAAAAGGAAAACGAGGATCGCAACCTGGAACGACTTCGCCCACTCCCACAGCACACGCACCAGGCGCCCGCGCGACTTGTTCACGCGACGCAGTGCCTGCGCGCGCTCCTCGATGGAGATCGGAGAGGAAGTCGGAGTTGTCTGGATCGGATCGCTCATGATTCAACCATCACGATCGCTGCGCTGTCGACACCGCGAGCTCGCCACCAGGGAGCCGCGCATTCTGCATCGGGAACACTCACCTTCGACAGCTGCATCTGCGGGCAATTAAGCCGGTACCAAAGACGACCGCAAGTGATTGTGGCGCAACGCCACACGCGGCTCAGTCCGCGGTGTAGGTGTCCAATTGCGCACGCTGCAATACACCGGAGTAATCCACGTATCCCACCTTGGTCTCTGAGTAGAACTCGTAGACTTCCCAACCTCCCTCCCGGTGCCCATTCCCCGTCTGCTTGACCCCACCGAACGGGAGATGTGCCTCGGCGCCAATGGTCGGCGCATTGACGTAGGTGATTCCGTTGTCGAGTTCCTGCAAGGCGCGAAAGGCAACCTGCACGTTTCGCGTGTATATGGACGACGACAAACCGTACCGAACGTCATTGTTTACGCGGAACGCCTCGTCGACTGACCCCACACGGATCACCGAGAGAACGGGACCGAAGATCTCATCCTGCTCCAGCCGGGAGCCGGGGCGAACGCCAGTGAAGATGGTGGGCTCAAAAAAGTGACCGCGGTCCAGTCCGGAACCCGACGCGCGCCTCCCACCGCACGTGAGGGATGCCCCCTCGGACTGCCCAAGCTCGACGTAGTACTGGACCTTCGACAGGGCATCGCCGTGGATGAGCGGCCCGACGTCCGTCCCTTCGCGGCGGCCGTCGCCCAGTCGCAACGACCGTGTCCGTTCCGTCAGGCGGGCCACGAATTCGTCGTGGATCCCATCCTGCAGGATGAGGCGACTGGTTGCGGTGCACCGCTGTCCGGTTGTCCCGAATGCTCCCCAGAGCACGCCGTCCAGCGCGAGGTCCGGGTCCGCATCGTCGAGGACGATCTGCGCGTTCTTTCCGCCCATCTCGAGCGAGAGACGCTTGTGAAGGCGCCCACATGTCTCGCCCACCCGGCTTCCCGTCTCCGTCGATCCCGTGAACGAGACGACAGGCACATCGGGGTGATCGACGATGGCGGCGCCGGCCACCTCACCTCGGCCATGGACGAGTTGAATGACCTCCGGGGGTAGTCCCGCTTCGAGCAGGATCTCGACGAAAGCGGTGCCGGTGTGCGGCACGTCCTCCGCCGGCTTGAAGACACACGCGTTCCCGCACACCAGGGCCGGGAACATCTTCCAGGTGGGGATTGCCAGCGGGAAGTTGAACGGCGTGATGATGCCGGCCACGCCAATTGGCCGGCGAAAACTCATCGCCCACTTGCTCCGCAGTTCGCTCGGCACGGTATGACCGAACAACCGCCTGCCTTCGGTGGCGGCATAGTATGCCGTGTCGATGCCCTCCTGAACGTCGCCCCGGGTCTCAGCCAACGGCTTGCCCATTTCGCGGGTCATGAGCTGGGCGATGTCTTCCTTTCGGGCGGCAAGCAGGTCGCCCGCGCGCCGCAGGACGTCGCCGCGGAGAGGCGCAGGCGTCGCCCGCCAGATCTCGAAGCCGCGCCGAGCCGACGCTACCGCACGCGCAACGTCCTCGGAGCTGGAGAGTGGAAAGGAGCCAATGATGTCGGAGGTGTCCGCGGGGTTGACGTTGTCGAACGTCTCGCCCGATGACGCGTCGACCCACTGGCCGGCGATGAAGTTCTTGAATCGAGTCACGGAATTCGAGTTCGAGTTCAGAGTCAAACCACCTGCCTGATGCCTGTTGCCTGATGCCTGTTGCTCACCCGCACATCCAGGCCGCCGGATGCGCCTCGGTGGGAATGGCGTAGCCAATTCGCGGCAGCACCTCCATCGCCGCCAGCGTACCACCCCACAGGATCAGCAGCAGGGACAGGAGGTGCGCCTTGCTGGAACGATGACGCCACGTCCACACCGCGCTCCACGTGCCGGCCGCCATCAGCACGCCTACGGCGCCGAGGTACGCGAATAGTCCCATGCCGCAGCGAGCCGAGTACGGCCAGAACGCCATTCCGACGCCCAATGCCGTGGCAAGGAGCAACCGTGACATGACGCCGAGCGTGCTGGTCTCGCGCTGAATCGCCTGGGTTTCGGCCTTCGCGGCCGGGCTCGCATTGGGCTTGGCCGGCAGCAGCGCCTCGTCGGACATCGACTCGAGCTGCTTGTCGATCTTGGCCAGCTCTTTGTCCCAGCTAGAGGGAGGCATGGGATGGCGGATGGCGGATGGCGGATTTCAGAGGCATCGGATCAACTTTCCCTGGCCAGGCCGTAACGCTCGATCTTCTTGTACAGGTTCGAGCGCGGCATGTCGAGCACACGCGCGGTCTCGCTGACGTTCCAGTCCATCTCGCGCAGCTTGTGGAGCAGGAAGGCGCGCTCGGCTGCGTTCTTGAACTCGTCGTACGTCTTGCACTCGAGCAGCGACCCCAGACCCGATGCATCCGGCGGCCGCGCGCCCGTCAGGCGAGACACATCCGCCCCGTTGATGCGCGGGCCGGCGGCCAGAATCATGACGCGCTCGATGGCGTTGCGCAGCTCGCGGACGTTGCCCGGCCAGTCGAAACGCTGGAGGACTTCGAGGGCGGAGCTGTCCAATGTCCGCGCGGCCGCGCCCTCGCGTTGCGACAGCAGGTTCACGAAGTGCTGGGCGAGGAGCGGGATGTCCTCGCGCCGGTCACGCAGTGGCGGCACGTGCAGCGGCACGACATTCAGCCGGTAATAGAGATCTTCGCGGAAACGGCCGGCGGCGATTTCCTCGTCCAGCGTCTTGTTGGTGGCCGCCAGCACGCGCACGTCCACGCGGTGCGCCTTGGTGCCGCCAATGCGCGTGACCTCTCCATCCTGAAGCACGCGCAGCACCTTGGCCTGCGCGGCAAGACTCATGTCGCCGATTTCGTCGAGGAACAGCGTGCCCTTGTCGGCCTGCTCGAACTTTCCGGTGCGATCGCTCACCGCGCCAGTGAACGAACCCTTCATGTGCCCGAATAACTCGCTCTCGATGAGTTCGGACGGGATCGCCGCGCAGTTCACCTCGACGAACGGTTTGCTCGCCCGTGGCGAGAGGCGATGGATCGCGCGCGCGACAAGCTCCTTGCCTGTCCCGTTTTCCCCGGTGATGAGGATGCGCGCCGGCGTCACGGCAACCTTCTCGATCTGGTTCGTGAGCGCCCGGATCGCGTACGACTTGCCCACGATCTCGAAACGCGACTCGATCGTCTCACGCAGCCTCGCGTTTTCTTCCTGCAGCGAGAGGTGCTGGAGCGCGTTGCGAAGGAGGACAAGGATCCGATCGGTGTCGAGCGGCTTCTCGAGGATGTCGTAGGCGCCAAGCTGCGTCGCCTCCACCGCGGTCTGGATGGTCGCGTGCCCGCTGATCATGACCACGCTCGCCGTCGGGTCGATCTGACGGATGCGTTTCAGGCCTTCGAGACCGTCCATGCCCGCCATCTTCACGTCGAGGAACGTGAGATTGGGTCTCCACTTCTCGAAGGTGGCAATGCCGGCGGGCGCGTTCGACTCGGATCGCACCTCGTACCCCTCGTACTCCAGGAGCTGGCCCAGGGCGGCGCGGATCCCCTGTTCGTCGTCGACGACCAGGATGCGGTGGCTCACTTGAAGCGCCGGTACAAGGTCACCTGACCGCGGGCCACGCGAACGTCGCCGATGTAGTCAGGGATGGTGATGGCGATACCATTGGGCGCGACGCCTGCCGGCCGCACGCTGGCATCGAGCCGCGACAGCAGGCGGGGAATTGCCGCGCGGGGAAGCGAGAGGTCCGCCACCTGGACCGAGGCGACACGGAACTCGCCGAGCCCCGGGCGGACAACGGACATGGTGCCCGTGAACTCGATCCGTTCTCGCTTGTCGAGCAGGCCCGACAGGGGACCTAACGCGTCGAGTCCACGGATGTCGTCGAGCGCGACCAGGGCGCGCACGCGCACCGTTTCGCTGTCGATCGCGGCCTGGACGGAGTCGAGCGCCGCCGGCAGGCGGTGGCCGCTGTTCTCCACCATCAGCGCCGCCAGTTCGGCGGCCGACAGGGTGACGTACGCCGGGCCGCCGGGTTGCCCGAGTGACGCCACCGCATCGCCCGCCTTCTTCGCGCCTGGCTCGTTCACCGTCTCCCACGTGACCGGGGCCAACCCTCGATCGCCGAGCACGCGCGGAAGCCAGCGCTCGCGGGTCAGGAACGCGAGCGCGCCGGCAATGACGAGCAGGAAGAGGCAGCCAAGCCGCCCAAGGCAGGAAAACACGTATTCCCTACGGTTTCGGGTGCTTCAACGATTCGCGGCGGAATCTAAGCGCCACCAAGCGGGAACGACGCAAGCTCGGAATACTCCGAACCGCCCGCCCCGAGTGTGCTTCGCATCAGCACTACCCGCGTGGCATCAAAGGGGTACGTCTCCGAAAGCGATGCCAGCGCCTTGCGCAGAAATTCGCGCTGTTGCGCGGAGAGGGGTCGCGAGACGCGACCGATCGTCAGATGGGCTCGGAAGGGATGATCAGGTGGGAAGCCGAGCGAGGCGAGCACTTCACCAAGGTCCTCGCCCAGTCGCGTCAGGCGTCCTTCGTCTTGAAGCCCGAGCCACACGACATGCGGCCTCCGCCAGTCGGGAAACACGCCCGTCCCCGAGATGCTCGCGGGGAACGGCGCATGCCGACCCGCGACCTGGCGAGCCGCGGCGCGCACCGCGTCGACCCGTGTCTCATCGACCTCGCCGAGGAAGGACAGCGTGACGTGAAGCTTCCCGTCACGAGTCCAACGGACTCCGCTGGTCGAGGCACGAACCAGCGCAATCACGCTCGCGAGTCGGAGGCGACAGTCGTCGCCCGGATCAATCGCCAGGAAGAGGCGCACCGTCCGGGTCGAGCTCGATGGCGACGTGCGTGAAACCCTCGCCGCGCGCCATCTGGATCATGAGCAGTCGATCATCACGGCTGATCGGTGCCTCTGAAATCACGATGGCCAACCGGTCGCGCTGTTCCACCCTGCACGAGATGCCGGCTTCGCCCAAGCGTGACTGCAGTGCCTCGCTCATGCCGCAACAACTCCCTCGAGCACGTTGAGCGATCCGGACCGGAATCCACGGAGGTCCAGCGTGACGCGCTGGAACCCCGCGGCGCGCACGGCTTCCACCATGCGTCGTGAATTCCGCGGTTCAAGCCATTCGTCGATGACGCCTGGATCCAGTTCGATGCGCGCCAGATCGCCGTGATGCCTGACGCGGAGGTCGCCGGCGATTCCCAGGTCACGCAGCGATTGCTCGGCGCGTTCTATCTGGGACAGGCGCTCGGTGGTTACCGAAAGGCCGTAGGGAATCCGGGACGCCAGACACGGCGCTGATGGTTGAGACCAGGTGGCCAGCCCCCGCTCGCGCGAGAGCAGACGGATCTCTGCCTTGGTCAGCCCCACCACCGCCAGCGGCGATTCGATTCCGTGTTCGCGCGCGGCCAGCGCACCGGGACGGTACTCGGACACGTCGTCGGCATTGGTTCCGTCGATCACGGTCTGGAACCCATGTTCCCGCGCGATGGGTGTCAGCACTTCCCAGAGCACGGACTTGCAGAAATAGCAGCGGTTGACCGGATTGGCCGCGTACCGTGGGTCCGCGAGTTCACCGCTGTCCACGACACGCAGGTCGATGTCGTGATCGGCGGCCATCGCTTCAGCACGTCTCGCTTGCTCGGCCGGCACCGAGGCGCTCCGGCCCAGCACCGCCAGCACGGCATCGCGTCCGAGTATCTCCCGCGCGATCACGGTGAGGTAGGTGGAGTCAGCACCGCCGGAATAGCCCACCAGTACCGTGCGCCGCTCGTGCAACCAATCGCTGAGCCGGGTCTCCTTGTGCCGGGTCGGCGTGGCGATCGCGGTGGATTCCATGCGCGAAACCTAGCCAGATCGGCCGCGTGGCACAGCCGTCAGCGGGCTGCCTTCGGTTCTCGCAGCGAAATCGCCCAACGAAACGCCTCGCGCGCCAGATCCTGCGGGACCGTATGCCCGCCTGCGAACTGTCTCAGCGTGACCGCGTAACCGGCTCGGGTCATGTTTGGAACGATCCGCTGGCTCGTGGCCTCGAAGGGAAGAATGGGATCGGCGTTACCGTGAGTGATGAATATCTCCGGCTTTCCGGTTGGTGCGCCGGGGGGCACAAAACCCGGTGAGAACGCGACCACCCGGGTGAACAGATCGCCGTTGATTCGTCCGAGCGCGAGCGCGTAGGAGGCCCCGTCGGAGAAGCCGGATGCGATAACGCGCTTCGGGTCGACCGCGACTCGCGCGAACACCACCTTCAGCGCGCTGTCGATGAACGCGATGTCCGGACCGTATTCTCCGCGAATCCCGTCCCAGGTGGGCCCGCGTGAGTCCGGCACGAGCACGACGAAGCCAACGCTGTCGGCCACCGACGACAAGCGCGACATGATTCCCTGCGCGGCTCCACCCGCCCCATGCAGCAGCACGACGAGCGGGACCGGGCCCGAATGCAGTGTGGCGGGCACGTACAGGAAGCCATCCCTGCCCTTCCCGATCGAGAGCGAGGTGAGGCCCGGCGCGGGCGTACCAGCCACCGTCTGCGGTCGCGCGCTGAGACGCCCGTTGCGCCGGCCAAGGTCCTGCGACTGGCCTAACGAGCAGCCGAGGACCATGAAGGCCGACACCAGGAGAGCGGTGCGCGCGCCGGACCGAGCGAGGATCATGGCAGTCAAAATGCTTCCTGACCGGGGACCGTTACAGGTCCCTGGGGCAAGCCGAGATTCACGGCGGATGCGACGTATTCGGTCATGGTCCTTCCGCCTGTCGAGTGGCGCCGGACCGGCGTAAGTTCGCCCGCCATGACCCGTGACGCCTCTTCCCCACGCGTCAGAATCGCTGACCTGGTCGCGGCAACTCCGGACAACCGCGACCGTTACGTCGACTTCCTGAGAGCCGCGAGCATTGCCGTCGTGATGCTCGGGCACTGGATGATGGCCGTCGTGGCGCGACGAAATGGCGCCTGGGAACTGGGCAATCTCCTCACCTATTGGTCCGGCGCCTGGCTGTTGACCTGGGCGTTCCAGGTAATGCCGGTGTTCTTCTTCGTCGGCGGCTTCTCGAACAAGGTTACGCTCGACTCCCTGGAAAGACGCGGAGCGGGCTACGCCGAGTACGCGTCCACCCGAACGTGGCGCCTGGTGAAGCCAGTGCTTGTCCTGTTGGCAATCTGGCTGCCGCTCGCGACCATCGCCCAGTACGCAGGTGTTTTCGATCCCGCGGTCCTGCGGCAGGCCACGACGGTGGTGACGCAACCGCTCTGGTTCATCGGCATCTATCTCATCGTGACCGCGCTGGCGCCGCCCATGCGCGCGCTGCATCAGCGCTTTGGCGCCCGCGTGCTGGTCGCGCTGGTGGCGGGGGCCATCATCGTGGACGTGGCGCGTTTCGTCGGCGAGGCGGCTGGGATCGGCTATCTCAATTTCGGATTCGTGTGGCTCTTCGCGCATCAGCTGGGATACTTCTACGCTGATGGCACGCTCGTCCGGTTTCCCGTTCGGCTGCTATTGCCAGGAGCGCTGGGCGGACTCGTGACACTGGCGATGCTCACGAGGCTGGGCCCATATCCACTCTCCATGGTCGGGCTGCCTGGAGAGACCGTTTCGAACATGAATCCGCCGACGATTTGCCTTATCGCACTGACGATCTGGCAGGCCTCGGCACTCATTTTGGTGCGCCGGCCCGTTACGAGGTGGCTCCAGCGGTCAGCTGCATGGGGCCTGGTGATTGCGGCGAACTCCATGATCATGACGATGTTCCTGTGGCATCTCACTTCCCTGATGATTGCTGTCCTCATTCTCCTGCCGCGTGGGTTTCCGCAGCCCGAGGTCGGGACACTCGCCTGGTGGTTGCTACGGCCCGTGTGGATAGCCATCCTTTGCGCGGTGACGGCCTTGTTCGTCCTTGTTCTGGGCCGATTCGAGCGACCGGGACGGAAGACCTCTGATCCTTCCCGCGGCGCTGGTCCAACGGCGGCGGTGGGTGTCACCTTCGTGATCGTTGGTGTGTGCGGATTTGCCGTTTCAGGGCTCGTGGATTTCGTTAACCCCAATGGCAGGCAACTCATCGCCTTGCCTGTGAGTCCTCTCATCAACCTCGCGGCGCTCGCCCTCGGGGGCCTGATGTTCGTTTTCAGTCGCCGTCGACCCGCAGGCCCAGCGCCGTCCTGAGGGGGGTCGTGCCGGCGCAGAACGGGTAGTGTGACCCTTGCTAAGACCGGTACATTACATGGTTGGCCCGACCTCGACTTCCTGATCGCCTATCCAACCCGACGACATGACAGCACCCGAGACCAACGGACACGCCGACGACCTGCCCCTGATCATTCAGGGCGGCATGGGCGTCGGCGTTTCCAACTGGATCCTCGCCCGTGCAGTCTCGATGCGCGGCCAGCTGGGAGTCATTTCAGGCACCTGCGTTGATTCCATCCTCGTTCGACGACTTCAGGACGGGGATATCGGGGGCCACGTCCGGCGGGCGATGGCACACTTCCCCATACCGAACGTCGCCGAGGCGGCGCTGAGCCGTTTCTTCCTTTCTGAAGGACGACCGCCGCGCACGCCGTACAAGGCGCTCCCGATGTACAAGCAGTCGGTGAGTCTCGCGCGGCAACAGATCACCATGCTGGCCGCCTTCGTCGAAGTGTGGCTCGCGCGTGAAGGGCACTCGCGCCCGGTGGGCATGAACCTGCTCACGAAGGTGCAGATGCCCAATCTGCCCACACTGTACGGCGCGATGCTCGCCGGCGTCGGCTATGTCCTCATGGGCGCAGGGATTCCGAGGGAGATCCCCGGTGTCCTGGATGGTCTCGCGAATCACGACGCCGTGTCGATCAAGTTCGACGTCGAAGGATTGGTCGCCGGCGAGGTGGAGTATCTCCGCTTCGACCCGCACGACCACTGGGCGCCGGAGGCTGCGCTGGAACGCCCCCGATTCCTCGCCATCATCTCGGCCAACTCGCTCGCGACAACGCTCGCGAGAAAGGCCAATGGTCGTGTCGACGGGTTCGTGGTCGAAGGACCGACCGCCGGCGGCCACAATGCGCCGCCACGTGGAGAGCTCAGGCTGAACGAGCAGGGTGAGCCGATCTACGGCGAGCGCGATGTCGTGGACCTGGCGAAACTCGGTGAGCTGGGTTTGCCCTTCTGGCTCGCGGGAGGAGCCGGTTCGCCTGAGCGCCTCCAGGCGGCTCGTGAGGCCGGTGCGGCCGGCATCCAGGTTGGCACACTCTTCGCCTATTGCGAGGAGTCAGGCATGACGTCGTCGATCAAGGACATGGTGCGTCGTAGCGTTATGCAGGGGGAAGTCACGGTACGCACGGATCCGCGCGCGTCGCCGACGGGATACCCCTTCAAGATCGTCGAGATCGACGGGGTCAACTCGCGAGCCGACGGACGCAAGCGTTGCTGCGATCTCGGCTACCTCAGGACCGCCTATCGAGAGGAGAATGGGCGGCTCGGCTACCGCTGTGCCGCCGAGCCCGTGGAGACGTACCTCAAGCGAGGCGGGCAGGCCGAAGATACCGAGGGTCGTAAGTGCCTCTGCAATGGACTGTTCGCCAACATCGGGCACGGCCAGGTGCGCGATGACGACGAGGACGAGCGACCGCTGTTGACGAGCGGAGACGAGCTGATGTTCCTCGGCGCCTTCTTCCGCGCCCGTCCCGGTTACACGGCCGCTGACGTCATTGAGCACCTGCTGAGCTACCAGGCCGCCTCGAATGGTCATGTCGGCCCGTCCAGCGGGAATGGCTCGAGCCTGAACGGGCACCACGCGAACGGCAACGGTGTGGGGTCCAACGGTAACGGCGTGGCGAACCCGACGAAAGTTCATTCCCGGGTCATCGCATAACGCGAAGCAGCACCGCATGACTATTCCAGGCCCTTCCCTTCCTGCGGGGGGGGCCGACAGCTTGCGGACATGACGGCCATACGACTTATCGGCGTCCCGATGGACCTGGGCGCGTCGCGGCGGGGCGTGGACATGGGACCCTACGCCGTGCGATACACCGACCTGCGCGAGCGCCTCGAGCGTCTTGGCCACACGGTGGAAGATCTCGGGAACGTGGCGGTCCCGTTCCGGGAGGATGCGGAGCGCGGCGCGCAGCGCGGCGCCCGATACCTCGGCGCCATTACCAGCGTGTGTCGCGATGTCGCGGGCCTGACCAGATCCGCGCTCGAGCACAGACACTTTCCGATGCTGTTAGGCGGTGATCACTCGCTGGCCGCTGGTTCCATCGCCGGCGCGGCCGCCTTTCACGCCGCTCGGGACGAACGCATTGGCGTGATCTGGATCGACGCCCATGCCGACCTCAACACGCCGGGTAGTTCGAAATCAGGCAACGTGCACGGAATGCCGCTGGCTCACCTGCTCGGACACGGGGACAGCGCGCTGGCCGGCGTGGCGGGCGTTCGCCCTGCCGTTCGTGCCAGCAACGTCGCGATGGTCGGACTTCGCGATGCCGACGACGCGGAGCGTGAGCATATCGACAAGTGGAAGCTGCGCGCGCTGACCATGCGCGCGATCGATGAACGGGGCGTGCGCAGCGTGATGGAGGAGGCGATCGGGGTCGCTTCTGACGGCACGGTCGGAATCTGGGTGTCGTTCGACCTGGACTGCCTCGCGCCGGAAGCCGCGCCTGGAGTCGGCACCGCCGTTCCGGGTGGCATGACCTATCGCGAAGCCCACCTTGCGATGGAGATGCTGGCCGACACGGGACGGATCATCGGCATCGATCTCGTGGAGGTGAATCCCGTGCTCGATGAGCACAACCGGACCGCCGGCGTCGGGACGGACCTGCTGCTCAGCGCCCTGGGTAAGCGGATCGTCTGAGGTCCATCGCACGTGCCAGAACACATCCCATACACGCCGCCCGACTTCTCCGCGCCGAATCTCGTCGCGGCGCCGCCGGCGCGAGTAGTGCTCTGCGAGGCCGACGGCGTGCTGCCCGATGGCTTCTTCGCCACGACCAACCTGCCTTCGTATGTGAAGGGCGACGATGGGCAGTGGCGCATGCCGCGAGAGCCACGGATGGACGGATGCCTCGTCCGTGACGCTCGAGGCGACTGGTGGGTGCGCGAGGGGCGACGGGTTCGTCGTGGCGATCGAGTCGTCGTGGGCCGCGCCGAGGATGGCAGCGAGGGTGTACTCGTGCACGCCCGCGGGTTCGAACCGGCCGGCAGCGTTGGCGGCGATTTTCACTTCATGTCGAGCCAGGTGTCGCGCGAGAAGCCGATCGATTACGGCCAGCTGGCGCGCATGCTGGTGGCCGAGCGGCGCCGGGATGGCTACATCATCTGGGTCACCGGGCCGGCGCTGGTGCATTCGCGGGCGCGGGACAATCTCGTGTGGTTCATCAGGCACGGATTCGTGCAGGCGCTGCTGGCGGGGAACGCGGTCGCGGCGCACGACATCGAGGCGGCCGTGGTCGGCACGACGTTAGGCATGACGGAAAGCGGCGCGCCGACGGAAGGCGGTCACGCCGCGCACATGCGCGCCATCAACGCCGTGCGCCGGGCCGGCTCCATCACGGCGGCGGTGCGCGATGGGCTCATCCCGGACGGGATCATGCACGCCTGCGTCATCGAGGAAGTGCCCTTCGTGCTCGGCGGCTCCATTCGCGACGACGGTCCGTTGCCCGACGTGTTCACCGACGCGGTCGCGGCGCAGGACGCCATGCGGGCACACACCGTCAAGGCAACGATGGCCGTCATGGTTGCCACCGCGCTTCACTCGATCGCGGTCGGCAACATGTTGCCAGCCTACTACGAGGATCCGGAACGGGGCATCGTGGAATTGCCGACCATCTGCGTGGATGCGAGCGAGTTCCTGGTGAGCAAGCTCAAGGATCGCGGAACTCATCAGGCAGTCGGCGTGGTGACGAATGCTCAGGACTTCATGAGCATCCTGCGGGCCGCGGTCGAAGAGGAGATGACCTGACGTCAGACGGCTCGAGGCTTCGTCACGCTTCGGGCTGGTCGGTGCGATAGTGCAATGCCTCCGTGACGTGACGTCGGAGTATGCCGGCGTCGCCATCGAGATCGGCGATGGTGCGAGCGACCTTGAGCACACGGTGGTACCCGCGCGCCGACAACGAGAGACGGCTGGCCGCGGTGGCAAGCAGTTCGCGTGACGCGGCATCGAGACAGCCATGCGTGTCGAGCCATCGTCCGTGAACGTGCGCGTTGCAGGTGACCGTGGCGAAGGCACGGTAGCGCACCGCCTGGCGGGCACGAGCCAGCTCGACGCGCTCACGAATCGCGGATGACGATTCCGCCGGCACGCTATCCGCAAGCACGCGCAGCGGCACGGCCGGCACGCGCACGGTCATGTCGATTCGGTCAGCCAGAGGCCCGGAGATTCGCGACTGGTGACGAGCCACGTCGACGGCGGAGCACGTGCATGACGACCCGTTGCCGCTTCCGAGTCGTCCACACGGACATGGGTTCATGGCGCCAACGAGAGTGAAGCGCGCCGGAAAGGCGACTGACCTCGCTGCCCGCGCAATCACCACCCGGCCCTCCTCAAGCGGCTGTCGCAGCGAGTCCAGGACGTGACGGGGCATCTCCTGCAACTCGTCCAGGAACAGCACGCCGTGATGCGCCAGGCTCACTTCGCCCGGTCGCGGACCGCTGCCGCCGCCGATGAGCGCGGCGGCAGACAGCGTGTGGTGGGGAGCCCGGAACGGCCGCCGTCCCGACGGGGCTTCTCCCGGTGTGACGAGGCCGGCCACCGAGTGTATGGCCACCACGTCCAGCGCCTCCGACTCGCCTAACGGCGGCAGGATCGTGGGCAGGCGACGGGCGAGCATCGTCTTGCCGGCGCCGGGCGGTCCGACCATGAGGACGGCGTGACCGCCGGCAGCGGCGATCTCCAGCGCGCGCTTGGCGATCGGCTGTCCGGCGACGTCGGCCATGTCGATGCCGTCCGTAGAATCGCCGCCCAAGAGCGGCGATTGCGACGGCACGGGTAACTGGTCGCGCCGCAACCCATCCACCAACTCGGCCAGGGTCGCCGTGGCGCTGAGCCTGAGCGACGAAACCAGCCCCGCCTCGGGAATGTTCAGTGCCGGCACTACCAGCGTTTGCGGAGCAGCAACACGTCCGATCAGACGGGCGACTGGTAGCACGCCACGCACGGGCCGGAGCGAGCCATCGAGACCCAGTTCGCCAAGCGCGACAATGCCGTCAGTCGAACCGTGGCGGAGCTGGCCGGTGGCAACGAGCAATCCGAGCGCGATCGGCAGATCAAACGCGGTGCCGTCCTTCCGGGTGTCGGCGGGTGCCAGGTTGACCGTGACACGCCGTGGAGGAACCTGGAATCCGGAGTTCGTGAGCGCAGCCGAAACGCGTTCTCGGCTCTCCCGCACCGCGCCGGCGGGCAGACCCACAATAGTCCATTGGGGGAGTCCTGCGGCGACGTCGACTTCTACCAGGACGTGATAAGCGTCAATCCCGACGACAGCGGCGGAGGCGATGGCGGCGAGCATGCAGCACAATGGTCTCGCTGCACCTCTGATGCTTCATCGTCCTGACGCGGCTGGAGCATGGGAACGCAGCGAGCAGCGAGCAGCGATCAGCGATCAGCGATCGGCGATCGAGCCATCGTGATCCACCGTCTTCAGCTTTTCGCTTGTCGCTGTTCGCTGATCGCTATCCCTCACGGATTCTTCGCCGGGATCGCCACCTTCAGCGCTTCTTCGCGCACGTTCTCAGGTTCCGGCGTGAAGTCCTCGCCCGGATTGATGAACCGGTCGTGTTCGAACCCGTACTGGCGATCGTACAGTTCCCGGTAACGTCCGCCTAACGCCATCAGCTCCCGGTGTGTGCCACGTTCCACGATCCGCCCTTCCTCCATCACCAGGATCTGGTCGGCGGTCACGATCGTCGACAACCGGTGGGCGATCACGAACGTCGTGCGGCCGCTCCGGAGCGACCGCAGGCCGTCGCGGATCATCGCCTCGCTCTCGCTGTCCAGGCTCGACGTGGCCTCATCGAGGATCAGGATGCGCGGATCGGCCAGGATCGCCCGCGCGATGGCTACGCGCTGGCGCTGCCCGCCCGAGAGCTTCACACCGCGCTCGCCCACGATGGTGTCATAGTGCTGCTCCCACTTCTCCACGAACTCGTCGACGTGGGCAATGTGCGCCGCGCGGCGAACCGCATCGTCGGTGGCATCGGGGTTCGCGTAGGCGATGTTCTCCCGGATCGATCCGTCGAAGAGGAAGTTGTCCTGCATGACGGCGCCGAGCTGCGACCGGTAATCCCGCAGACGGACCGAGGACAGGTCCGCGCCGTCTATCAGCACCCGCCCCGACCTTGGCCGATGGAATGCCATCACCAGGCCGATCACCGTGCTCTTCCCCGCTCCACTCGAGCCGACCAGCGCGGTCGTTGAACCAGGCGCCGCCCGGAACGACACGTTCCGCAGCACGGGCACGTCGGGCACATACTCGAACGACACATCCTCGAACACCACGTCCCCGCGGACCTCGGTCAGTTGCGACCGTCCTGCGTCGTCGGCGTCCTCGCGCGCCACGTCACGCAGCTCCCGAATGCGATCGAGCCCGGCGAATGCTTCGGTGATCTGAGTCCCTATGGACGCAATGCCAACCAGCGGCGCGGCGACCATGCCGATGAAAAGGACATACGTGATCAGACCGCCCATTGTCATCTGGCCGGATAGATACGCGCGCCCGCCCATGATCATGATGAGCACGCCGATCATCCCCACGATGAGGTGCGCGCCCGACCCGACCGCCGACGTGCCGGTAATGGTCCGCTTGACGTTGTTGAAGAGCCGTTCGGCGCCCGCCGTGAACGTGGCGTCCTCGCGCCCCTCGGCCGTGTAGACCTTCACGATCCGCACGCCGCCGAGCGACTCGCCCAGTCGGCCGGTCACCTCGGCGTTGATGATGCTGCGCTCCTTGAAGATCGGACGCAGCCTCTTGAAGGCGATCGCCATCATGCTGCCAAACGCCGCCAGCATCACGACCGTGAATATCGTCAGGCGCCAGTTGAGGTAGAGCAGGACACCCATCGCCATCACCGCCGAAACCAGGCCTCCCACGAGCTGCACGATCCCGGTTCCTACCAGGTTCCGGATCCCCTCGGCATCGGTCATGATTCGGGAGATGAGCTGACCGGTCTTGGCCGAGTCGAAGTAGGACACAGGAAGCCGGAGCACGTGGTGCTCGACGTCGATGCGCATGTTGGTAATGGCGCGCTGCGCGGTGATGCTCACGACCTGGGAGAGCAGGAACGCCGTAATCGCCTGGATGATCGTGGCGCCGCCGGCGGCCAGCGCGATGGGGATCAGCAGGTCTGTCTGCCTGCCGCCGAGCACGTCGTCGATGACGTACTTCGTGCTGAACGGCAGGATCATCGACGCCACCCGGCTCACCAGCATGAGCACCAGGCCAATCGACAGCGACCGCCGGTGCTGCCACATCAGCGCCCGGGCCTCGGCCCAGGCGCGTTTCATGTCAGTTTTCCGGGGCTTTTTGTCTGGATCCATCTGCTGGGAGCGCGGGGTGGATCTGGAACCTATCCTCTCAGCACGGTCGCCGCCGGGCATACGAGGGGAAACTCCCATGGCGGGGCTCACGTAAGGTCTCCGTCGCAACACCAACCGGGAGTTGGGCCCATGTGGTCGTTCATAACATCGCTGCTCACCAAGTGGGCGCTGCTCAAGCTCCTCCTCAAGACCTTCGGGTCTCTGGGTTGGCTCATTCCGGTTGCGTTCATCCTGAAGTTTATAGGCTTGCCCGTCCTGGCCGTGCTGGCGCTCCTCGCGCTGCCGGTGTTCATCATCCTCGCCATCGTGGGGTTGCCCATCATGTTCGTCGTCGTGGCCGGTATCCTGCTGCTGGTCGGCTTCTTCGCGCTGCTGTCGATCGGCGTCGCCGTACTCAAGATCGCCATTCCGATCCTGCTGGTGTATTGGCTGCTTCGCTGGTGGTTCCGCAACGGAAAGAAGAGCTCGATCGACCCAACGGTCGACTGAGCGCCGGCCCGGGTCACTCGGCGACCGAGTGCCCCGCCCCGCGGAGTGCCTGAACTGCGGTCGCCAGCAAGGTCGCCGGGACCAGCACGTAGTCCGTATCGAAGGTCGAGATCACAAAGACAGGGACGCTCGCCGTCGCGAGTGGCGCGGCCAGCGATGCCAGTACGCCAGTCGCCTGGAACGGGAGCGTCCCCTCGACGCGCAGGGCGCGATAGCCACGTGCCGCCTGAACCCCCTCCGGCACGCGACGCGCTTCGCAGACGATCGACGTTTCCTGAACGCTCCGGGTGTGGGAGAGCAGTTCGGCTGAATTGGCCGCCCACCATGGCAGCCCGGCGTCCGGCGGAAGCCTGACGATGGCAAACTCGGAGACGAGGACTTGCAGCGATAGCGATCGTGTCATGTGACTGTGCCGTGTCGCGTCGTGTTTTCGCGGTGGAGAACGACCGTCGCAGGAAGTAACGTCCTCCGCGCAACGTTGCATGACCCTGACTCCATCCCCCGTCCAGAGCTGACGCGTGCTCGTCCCGAAACTCGTTACCACCCTCAGAGACTACAACCGGCAGCAGTTCACCAGCGACCTCACAGCGGGCGTGATTGTCGGGATCGTCGCGCTGCCGCTCGCAATCGCCTTTGCCATCGCCAGCGGCGTCCCGCCCGAGCGTGGCCTCATCACGGCGATCGTCGCCGGCTTCCTGATCAGCGCCCTGGGCGGATCACGAGTTCAGATCGGGGGGCCCACGGGCGCGTTTGTCATCATCGTCTACGGCATCGTCCAGAAGTACGGGCTCCAGGGACTCACGGTCGCGACCATCATGGCGGGGGTCATCCTGCTGGCGATGGGATTCGCGAAGCTCGGATCGGTCATCAAGTTCATTCCGACGCCGCTCGTTACCGGATTCACCAGCGGAATCGCGGTCATCATCTTCTCGAGCCAGGTGAAGGATTTTCTTGGCCTGAGCATGGGCGACGTGCCGGCGAACTTCATCGAAAAGATCACGGCATACTCCGAGCACCTCGCGTCAGCGAGCTTTCCTTCGATCGGCGTCGCCACACTCGCCCTGGCGATCATTGTAGTGTGGCCCTACGTGAACCGGCGTATCCCCGGCCCCTTTGTCGCGCTGGTCGTGACGACGGCGCTCGTGGCCATCGCCGGGATCGACGTGGAGACCGTCGGCTCGCGCTTCGGAGCGCTGGCGGCAACGATCCCGGCTCCAGTGGTTCCACGCCTGGGGATCGAGGAACTCACGGCGCTGGTAGCGCCGGCGTTCAGCATCGCACTGCTGGGGGCAGTTGAATCATTGCTGTCCGCGGTCGTGGCGGACGGCATGATCGGGTCGCGCCACCGCGCGAACATGGAGCTCGTGGCACAAGGCGTGGCGAATATTGCGAGCCCGATTTTCGGAGGCATGCCGGCCACGGGCGCCATCGCCCGGACCGCGACAAACGTGCGGAACGGCGGCCGCACGCCGGTCGCCGGAATCGTGCACGCTTTCACGCTTCTCCTGATAACGCTCTTTTTCGGCAAGTGGGCAGCCCTCATCCCGCTGGCCACGCTGGCCGCGATCCTGGTGGTCGTCGCTTACCACATGAGCGAATGGCGAACGTTCATCGACGAGCTCCACGCGCCCAAGAGCGACGTTGCGGTGTTGCTGACGACATTCTTCCTCACGGTGATCGTCGACCTCACGGTGGCAATCGAGATCGGCATGGTGCTCGCCGCATTCCTCTTCATGCACCGCATGTCCGAAGTGACGGCGGTGAACGCGGTCACGCGTCAGATGGCGCGAGAGGATCGGGAGCAGGAGGACGTTCCCCTGTCGTATCTCACCCCGTCCTCGGTCCCCGTGGGCATCGAGGTCTTCGAGATCAGCGGCGCATTCTTCTTTGGCGCGGCCGAGGCGTTCAAGGAGACACTGACGGCGGTTGGACGGAAGCCGAAGGTGCTGATCATCCGGATGCGCGACGTTTCACTGCTCGACTCCACCGGACTGCGGGCGTTGCGGGACGTCATGCGACGGAGCAAGTCGGAACGCACGCTGGTCCTGATCGCCGAGATCCACGCGCAGCCGCTGGCCGCGCTGCAGCGCTCACCAGTGTTCGAGGAACTCGGCGCCGGACAGATCTACACGACGCTCGAGGATGCACTGGACCGGGCACGGGAACACTTGGCGACCCGTAAACCGACTCCCGCTACCGCGTTCCCCGCGGCGAAGAGGTAGACCGGAGGCCAGAGGCCAGAGGCCAGACGTCATCGAATCGCTATGCTCTCGGCAGACGAGGCACGTCCCCGCGGCCGGCAGACACGCCGAGTCCCACGGCAAGCCCGAACGTCAGCGCCGTTCCGACACCGACGATCGGGAGAAACGCCGTCACGAACGCCGCCAGGGCGAACGCGCCAGCGCCCGCCATCAGCGGCGCGAGCGGATGGTTGACGGCGTCAACGTAGCGCAGCCGCTCGCTGACGAAAGCGCGAGCGCGTGAATAACCGAAGAATGCAACGGCCATCGAGATGGCGAGGCCGATCAGTAGTGAGAACATGGGAATCCTCCAGGACCTATATGACGCTCGAGAGACCGGCGCGGGTGAAACAAGAGACCAGCTGCTAACTGCTTGCTTTTTGCTGCATGCCGCTGCTGGCGCTACGGCCGGCACCCAGCGGAAGAAGCAGGCAGCCCGCAGTAAGAAGTAAGCAGCCTTCTTCTCTAAGCGGCGCGCTTGCGATGAACTACGGCGGCCGCAGGCGACGGTTTCGCGTGTCCGGCGAGCGCGGCCGGCGGCGGCGAGACACCGTGTTGTTGCGTCTTGTCTGCACGGTCGTGTGTACTTATGCATTCTCCATGCATAAACTCGCACGAGCCACCGACCAGCGCGCTCCACGCGCCTCCACCACGCGACCGCACCTCAGTGCGACGCACGTGGTGCGGCCCGCGCACGCCGGTGACGTCGGCGCGATTCACGCCCTGGTGCAGCGCTACGCGGCGCAAGGCGCGCTGCTCCCTCGCACGCGGCGCGACATCCAGTCCGCGATCAGCGACTACGTCGTGGTCGTCGACGCGAATCGTCGCGTCCTCGGCTGTGCCGCGCTGTCGGGGTATTCCCCGTCACTGGCGGAAGTGAGTTCGGTCGCCGTGGCCCGCAGCGCGCAGGGCAAGGGACTGGGCAGCATGGCCGTGCGCGGAACGGAAGCGCTGGCCCGCGAGCGCGGCATCACGGAGCTCTTCGCCATGACGACGGCCGAGGCGTTCTTCGAATCCCTTGGCTACGAGCGCTCGTCGGTCGAGCAGTATCCGGAGAAGCTCGCCCGCTACGAACTTCTCCGCGCCGCTGGTGTGGACGTCGTCGAGCGCGCCTGCTACCGGAAGCTGCTCAGTGGGGAAGATCGCGGCCGGACCCCGCAGGCTGAGCCACAACGGCAACCGCGTCGCCGCGCGGTGAGACGGACAATCGGGTAATACCGGCAAGGCCGTGCGGTGCGAGGTCGGCGACAACCTCCCAGTCGCCTCCGCGCCGCGGATCATACGCCTTGAGTACGCTTCCCTCGCCCGCCAGCACGACGCCGTCCGGAGTCCACGCGTAGTCCTCCACGCGGCGAGGCATCCGCACCAGGCGGCGCTGCTGCCTTGTCGCGGGATCGAGGAGCACGAGCCACCACTCGTCGCCGCTGACCTTGTGCACGAAGCTCACCTGACCGTCCCGCGTGGTGTGCAGCGAACGGCCGATGCTCGTCACGATCGTGTCGCCGCGCCCCGTCCTGGTGCTCGCCAGCTGCAACGTGTTCGGCGAGCCGAGCACGAAGAGCGCCAGCAGCGTGTCGTTGGCCCACGTGTGATAGCCGACCGGCTTGATGCGCTCGAGGATCACGGCACCGGGGGAGCCGTCGAGCGGCACGCTCCACAGCCGCTGCGTCGAATCGCGCTCGACGCGGATGACCGAGATCGCGTTCCGGCGCGGCATCGGCGTGGCGGAATACTCACTTTCGGGCGCCGTCAACGTGACGCGAGTCGCCGCGCCAGTGGACGGGTTCAGACGATAGATGTCGGCCTGTTCCCCTTCGCGCACCGACGTGAAGAACAGGGCGCGGCCGTCACGAGACCAGCTGGGTTGATTGTCGTAGCCCGGGCGGTTGGTGAGGTTGCGCGCTCCGGTGACGGCGAGTTTGCCGCCGCTGCGCTGCAGTGAAACGAGAAAGATGTCGGCGTCAGGGGCCTGTCCGGCCGCTACGGCCGTGGCGAGCGCCAGCATGGCCGCCGGCAGTGTCGTTCGCATGAGAAGCTCCGTGATGAAACAGCGATTAGCGATCAGCGAACAGCGATCAGCGAGGTGCCGCCGGCAGGCCCGCACCTAACGCCAGCGCGATGCGCTCGGACTGTCGTTCATTGAGGCTGAGGATGATGGCAGCGAGGTTCCCGGACGTCACCAGAGTCGCCGGCCATCGCCAGACTTTGCGGCGGCCGCGAGGCGCCACCAACACAGTATCGAGCAGGTCCGTGTCCCGCTTCCGCTCAGCCTCGGAGGCATAAAGAAAGACCTGCACTTCGGCGCGGGAGGTCTCCCAGACGAGTCCTTCCACGCGCATGAAATCGTGTCGAACACCTTCATCGCGCCGCCGCACCGCCAGCCCGGCGCGGGCAATGCGGTCTTCCACGCTGCAGGCCTGCCAGAGGCCGTACGCGGGGCACGTCGCACCGCTCGCGGGCGTCGCCGCCAGCGTGGATTCCGCAACGACGTCTTCCGGAGCCTTGGGTTCCTCTGCTTTCGGCGACGGTCGGTCTCCACCACACGCGAGGACCACCATCGCCGCCACCGCGAAGGAAATACCCTCGGCGCCTTGCGCTCTGCGCTTTGCGCTCTGCCCTGGCATCCACCGAAACTATCGTGCCGTCGCGGCGCTGGCAGGGCCGGCTGGACGGACGCTCGCCAACCGGGCCCTCATTCAATTAGGATCGTGTCTGCACCGATCAGCCCACATCTCAACCTCCGCACTGCCATGACCTCGGACGAAATCGACTACCAACTCATCGGCGACGATCTGCAGGGCGTCATCGTGACCCTGGATCCGGAAGAGGCCGTCGTGGCCGAGGCTGGCGCCATGATGTACATGCAGGACGGCATCCGGATGATGACGTCGCTGGACATGACCGGACGCGGTACCAACAAGCTGATGGACCGGTTGTTCAGCGCCGGAAAGCGCGTCCTGGCCGGCGACTCCTTCTTCGTCACGATCTTCGTGAACGACACCACGATCCGCCGCGATGTGGCGTTCGCTTCACCGTTCCCCGGAAAGATCCAGGCGATCGACCTGAAGAAGTGGCGCGGCACGATCATCGCGCAGAAGGATGCGTTTCTCTGCGGCGCGCGCGGCGTCGATGTCTCGATCGCGTTCGCCAAGCGTGTCGGGGCCGGTTTCTTCGGCGGCGAGGGCTTCATCCTCCAGAAGCTGACCGGTGACGGTCTGGTGTTCCTGCACGCGTCGGGAACGCTCACCGAAATGACCCTCGCTCCCGGCGAGGTGCTGCGCGTCGACACCGGCTGCCTGGTGGCCATGGAGCCGACGGTGAACTACGACATCCAGATGGTCCCGGGCATCAAGACCGCCCTGTTCGGCGGCGAAGGCCTCTTCCTGGTTAAACTCACCGGACCGGGACGCGTGATCCTGCAGACGCTTCCCTTCTCCCGGCTGGCCGACCGGATCATTGCGGCGTCGCCTCGCGCCGGCGGACGACGCGTCGGTGAAGGCAGTGTCCTGGGCGCACTGGGCGGCATGCTCGACGGCGATAATCGTTAGGCGTCTGCCGTGACACTGGCGTCGATCAATCCGGCGACGGGCGAAACGGTCGCCGAGTTCGACGAGCACAGCATCGACGAAGTCGAGCGCCGGCTCGGCGCTTCCTGTGAGGCATTCAAGGCCTGGGCGACCCGTCCGGTACCGGAGCGGGCCGCTGTTCTTTCGCGAATGGCCGGCCTCCTGGACGCCGAGAAGGACGCACTGGGCCGGCTCATGACGGTGGAGATGGGGAAGACGCTTCGCGCCGCGCGCGACGAGGCCGCGAAGTGCGCCGTCGCATGCCGTCACTACGCCGAGCGCGCGCCGACGATGGTGGCGCCGGTTCCGGTCGAGGACGAAGGGATGCGGCACGGCGAGGTCCGCTTCGAACCGTTAGGCACCGTACTGGCGGTCATGCCATGGAACTTCCCGTTCTGGCAGGTCATCCGCTTTGCCGCGCCGGCACTGGCTGCCGGCAACGTCGCCTTGCTCAAGCATGCGTCGAACGTTCCGCAGTGCGCGGTGGCGCTCGAAGACCTGTGGCGCCGCGCCGGTGCCCCCGCGGCCGTGTTCCAGACGCTGCTGATCGGTTCGTCGCGCGTGGAGTCGGTCGTCGCTGACTCCCGCGTGGCCGCCGTGACCCTCACCGGGAGCGAAGGCGCTGGTCGTGCCGTCGCTTCGGTGGCCGGGCGCCATCTCAAGAAGACGGTCCTGGAGCTGGGCGGCTCGGATCCATTTATCGTTGCGCCATCGGCAGACCTCGACAAGGCTGTGGAAACAGCGGTCGCGGCCCGGATCGTCAACAACGGTCAGTCCTGCATCGCGGCGAAGCGCTTCATCATCGTCGATGCCGTCGCCGACGCCTTCACAGCGCAATTCGTCAGGCGAATGGCGGCACTGAAGGTTGGAGATCCAATGCTCCCCGAGACCGACCTGGGCCCGCTCGCGACCTCCGCCATCCGCGACGAACTCGACGCACAGGTTCATGAAACGATTTCGCGCGGAGCCCAGGTGCTCCTCGGCGGCAGCCCGCTGGCAGGGCGCGGCTGGTTCTACGCTCCCACCGTCCTGACCGATATTCCGCCCGGCTCGCCGGCCCGCGAGCTCGAACTCTTCGGACCAGTCGCGTCCATCTTCCGCGTGCCCTCAGTCGATGCGGCAATCGCGCTGGCCAACGATTCCACGTTCGGACTCGGTGCCAGCGCATGGACGCGTGATCCGGACGAGGCGGAGCGATTCGCCAGGGGTCTGGAGGCCGGCTCCGTCTTCATCAACGGGATGGTCGCGTCCGATCCCCGCTATCCCTTCGGTGGCGTGAAGCAGTCGGGATATGGTCGCGAACTGGGAACGTGGGGGCTGCATGAATTCGTCAACGTGAAGACGATCCGGCGCCTTGCCTGACGAGAACCAGGCTGGTCAGCCGCGCTGCCCCTGACCCAGGAGCCCGAACGTCCACCAGCGATCGCCCCGTCGTGACTGGCGATCCATCGCCCTGACGACGTCGCGCCAGGCCTCCCGCATTGTGGCCGCATCAGGGAACCGCCGCGACGGGTCCGACTCGAGCCCGCGCTTCAGCCACGCCGCGACCGGTTCCGGGAACCGTCGCTCATCGAACTGGTTCGCGAGTTGCTGGGCAAGGATGGACGAGGCATCTGGACCGGGGAATGGCGGCTCGCCCGAAAGTGCGAAGGCGACAATGCCGGCCGCCGCGAACAAGTCCACCGTCGGACCCTGTGACTCGCCGAGCAATTGTTCCGGCGCGGCGAACGCCGGAGTCCCCGTCGCTCCTCCCGGCTCATCCTCGCCCTTCGCGATGCCGAAGTCGGTGATGCGCCAGCGACGGTATCGGTCGATGAGGATGTTCTCGGGCTTGAGGTCACGGTGGATGATTCCGTTGCTGTGGGCCGCGGCGAGCGCGTCGAGGACTGCATCTACCTGCGGCGCGACCTCATCGAACGGCCGCGGCCCGGCGCGCGCGACGAGATCCGCGACGGAGCCGCCTTCCGCGAGCTCCATCGTGTACCAGGACACTTCGCCAAGGTCGTCCCAGTCGAAGATCGGGATGATGGCGGGATGCACGAGCTGCGCGGCGAGACGTGCCTCGCGACGGAATCGCGCGACGGCCTTCTGATCCAGCACGACATGCGGATGCAGGACCTTGAGCGCGACTTCACGCTCGAGCGAGAGATCCCGGGCCCGCCAGACACTCCCGAAGGTGCCGCGGCCCAGGAAGCCGAGGATCTCGTAATCGTCCCCAACCGCCCAGCGCAGGCGAGCCTCGTCTGATTGCGCGCGCTCCGGCACTTCACGCTCCCCGGTATGTCGCGGCGTGGCGCCCGCGTGCTCGAAAGTGCGCAACAGCGCCGAAACGGTTGGGAACCGGTCTCCGGGTTCCCGTGACAGCGCACGGCCAAGGATGTCGACGACCGCCTGGGGCACTCCCGGATGAATCAGATCGAGCGGCGGAACGTTCTCCGATGGCGGAAGCTCACCGGTGAGAGAAGCGAAGCAGGTAGCCGCGAGCATCCACTGATCCGACGCGAAGGTCGGCGCCCATCCGGTCGAGTTCCACTCCGGCGGCCAGGGTGTCCAACGCGGATCGGGAGACAGGCCGGTAGGGATATCGTTCCGCGGAACCGCCCACTGCCAGCCGAGGATCCATGTGCGGCCGGCAGGAGCCATCCACACCGATTCCGGCGAAATGTCGCCGTGCGCCTGACCGGTGTCGTGCAGGTAGACGATGGCTGATCCCACCGAGCGAAGCACCCGCAGCACGGTGGGAATCGGTTCGCGCCCCAACCGTCGGGCGCGCGATCCGACGGTTTCCGCCGCGAGCCAGCGACGGAGATAGCCGGGCCCACGCCGGCTCTCGCGATACATCGACCAGTAGTGGTAGGTCGTGGGTATCGACGAGTGATTGCGGTGCGCGAGGTATCGCGCCTCCTTCGCCAGCCAGGACGAATGCGCCGGATCCGGCGCCGTCACCAGCGCCAGTGAACGTCCGAGCGCATCGATGATCTCCTGATAGTGCCGGTATTCCTGGCGCACGCCCTCGCTTCCCCAGCGCCAATCCGGCGGGAGCTGCCAGCCGACCAGGTGAGCGGGCAACTCCTGCGTGACGACGTTCGGTTGCGATTGTGGTGGCGTGTGCCGGATCGATCGCACGCCGTCGAATGGAGTGACCGCCATGGCTGAAATTTACCGCGAGTCGCTGCCGACGAGCGAGATTCGCATCACGGTACCACGCCCTGACGCAGGCTCGGCGTGCATGCGACCGCCCCACGCTTCCACCATGTTCCGGCTGATGGCCAGCCCCAATCCGCTCCCCGACGTTCGTGTCGAGAACCTCGGCTCGAAGATCCGTTCCAGATCCTCCGGCGCCACGCCATCGCCGTCGTCGCGCACGACCACCTCGACGCGTTCCGGTCCCGCCGAGACTTCCACGTCGATCCGGTTCGCACCTGCCTGACGAGCGTTCTCCATCACGTTGAGCAGCACCTCGCGCAGTTCATCGTCGCGGGCGAGTCCCATCACCGGATTGACGGGCGCTGACAGGTGCCAGACCACGCCGTCCGCGGCCATTCGTTCGAGATCGACCACGTCCCGCGTGATCGCGCCGACGTCGAGCGGAACGGGATCGAGCCGTTCGGCGGGACTCATCCCGTAGCGGCTGAAGGCGCGCGCGATTTCATCGAGGCGATCGATTTCGGCGAGGATCCGCTCGACGTTCTGCTCGAAGATGCGGGCGAAGTCGACGCGGCTGTCGCCACGCGCCCGGCGAAGGTGCTGCACACCGAGCCGGATCGGCGTCAACGGATTCTTGATCTCGTGCGCCACCTGCCGCGCCATTTCTCCCCATGCCAGCACCCGCTGCGCCCGCGCCAGCTCGGTCACGTCCTCGAGCGTGAGTACCGCTCCTCCGGTGCCGCGCTCCAGGTGGGCAAGACTGCCCCTGACCTGGCGGCCGTTGATCGTCTCGTCGAAGCCATCCTCCGCGCCGGTGCCGGCGAGGAACGTCTCCGTGCGCGCGGCAAGGCCGGTTTCGCCGAGCTGACGCAGCGTCAGGCCGAGCGTGACCTGCCGGCCCAGCAGGGCATCCGCGCCGGGATTGGCCAGCATGACACGGCCATCCTTGTCTACGGCAATGACACCGCTCGCCACGTCGCGAAGGACGGATTCCGTCCGTCGCTGCGCCTCCTGGAGTGCGGCGCGACTCGACGCCAGGTCGGCGTCCATCCGCTCGAAGGCGGAGAACACCGGCACGAATTCCCGGGCCGGAGCACGCTCAGGTGGCGGGTACCGCTCGCCGCGGGCGATCCTGAGCGCCGCCAATCGCAACGCGCCGACGGGCCGTTCGAGCTCGCGGGCGGCAAGCCCCGAGAGCCCGAGCGCTGCCAGCGCGCCGAGCGAAGCGGCGAAGAGCACCAGCACGCCGATGTCGCGCCGCTCGCGATCGAGGACCCGTTCCGTAAACGGCGCCGGCGCCGCCAGCACGGCGCGCGCGCCGCCCGACATGGCAAAGGGGCGATAGCCTAACAAGAGCGGCACGCTGGCCACGACCGGCCGTGACGTCATCGTGACTTCGCCTTCCACGCCCAGCCCGATGGCAACAGCGGGCGGCAGGTATCGACCCACCGGCGCCAGTTGGGAATACAGCGAGTCGCTGGCGCGAACCAGCTGACCGCCCTGATACGCCAGGAGCGGTGTGTCGAAGCGCTCGCTCACCGCCGCCAGGTTGTCCGCCGCTCCGATCGCGGCCACGGCGCGCAACGTCTCACGCAACAACAGCACGCGGGATTCCTGGTCCGACTGAATGAGTCGCGAGTAGGACCAGAGCGCGAACGCGGCGGCGGGAATCATGAAGAACGCGAACAGCGTGACGGTGAGCTGCCCGCGATAGCTGCCTGACCAGGAGCCAAGGCGCGAACGAGCCCAGCGCACGACGCCACCGTCGGACATGGCCACCACCGTCCACAGGACGGCGAGAATGAGCAGGTCGAGCAGCACGATCAGGGCGCCGCGCGGCGCCAGCACATCCAGTCCACGAAGCTCGACTTCGACGTGAGCCCGCGCTCCCTCACCCGCCCCGGGGACCAGCCAGTCGCCGTGCAACTCATTCCCCTTGCGTTCCCACGTCGGTCGTTCGGACAGCGGCACTGGAGACGGCAGCGTCGTGAGGACCAGGTCATAGGGAGGTTCCGTGGCCGTCGGGCGCGAGAGTCCCGCCAGCAATGAGAACGGATCCTCCTGAACGAGCCGTGACTGTGGGGCGACGACGATGGTGGTCACGCTCCCGTCGGCATGAGGCACGGCCGCCAGCGTCTGTCGTCCCTGGGATGATTCCGCCAGCCGCCAGACGGTCTCGCCCGAATCGCGCGCCCGCATAACGAGGTCTGATTCGCCCTCCACACGGCTGGCGAAATCGCGGATGCGCAGCTCGGCATGCGGGCGCAGGTCGCCGGGCCTCCAGCTCGCGAGCTCCACCGGATTGCCGGCCGCCGCGAGCGGCGACTCGACGAAGCGACGGAGGAGGTCGGCGCGTTCGGTGGGTGGCTCCGCGCCTCGAATGGATTCCGCGAGACGCTCCGTGAGTTCGCGCGTGCCGGGATCGGGCGTGGAAAGGCGAGCCACTTCGCTTTCGGCCAACTGCACTCGGGCCCGCGAGACGGCGTACCAGGTGAGTGTCGTCGCACCGCATGCGGCAACCATCCCCGCGCTCGCGACCAGTGCCCTCGAACGGCGGGCCAGGGCGAGCGCCGCCATCGCCATGATCCACAGCACCACGTACCAGGACGGCCAGCGGCCCGGCGCCAGCCAGAGCAGGGGAGCCAGCAGCGCCGCCAGCGCGGCGACGGCTGGCGCTATCCATGGACTCACGCCGTTGCTCCGGCCCAACATCATGCGACCCGCGCTCGCTCCGGCGAGGAGCGTCGCCGCCGCCGCAAGGAACAGCGGCACCTGCCACGATAGCCAGAGCTGGATCGTTGCTCCGCGACCCGGCAATGCGATGCCGCGGGCCAGATCGCGAAGCAGGAACGGGCCTAACGCGGCCACCGCAACGACGGCGATCGCTGGAATCCAGCGCCCGCGGAAGTGAACCCCCGCGCGTCCCAGTGCGAAGAAACCGAGCAAGGCCAGGGCGCTGGTGGCAGCCAGCGCCGCCACGGATCCCGACAGCGGACCGAGGAACGGCGCGTAGTAGACGCCCGGATCAAAGATCGAGGACTGATTGCTGTAGGCGCTGAACGGCAGGATGACCACCAGCGCCAGGAGAGCGGCCAGCACCGCGAAGCGCCGCGCGAGTGACGAGGGCCGGCGCCACGTAATGCCAACGAGGATACAGCAGGCGATCAGGAGACCAAGTCCGCCCCACGTCCGCGCCGACTCGGAAACGCGCTGAACCGCCTCGCCCTGCGACAGGAGCCGCGGCTGCGCCGCGACAAACCGGTCTCCAACTGGCATGAGCTGCCATTCGCCGGAGGCCGTCCGGTCGACATCCCGGTAGGCAAATCCGGCTAACTCGGGACCCAGCCGCAAGCCCGCATCGAGTGAACCGGCAATCCGATCGGCAGGGGGCTCGGCGTGCAGGACGGCGTCGGCCGTGGCGACCCGGCCATCCCCACGTGCCACGCGACGGATGACGATGTAGAACGGCGTCCACTGGATTCCGGATGCTTCACCCGCCGCAGCTTCGGGCGACCGCAGTGAGCCAGACCACGCCAGCGGCCCGTTCCTGTCGGAGAGCACAACACCACGATACGACGGGAAAGGACCAAGGGCCGCGAGGTAGTCGAAGGCCCGCGCCGCATCGACTGGAGCCGAGAGCGCCGCCTGCGCCATCGTGTCGAGAAGGGCCACTTCGCGCTGCACTGCCTCGCGAAGCATCACCGTTCCTTCCTCCGCGACGCGAGCGGAGTATTGATCCCAGGTCCGTTCGATGCCGCTCAAACGCCGCTGGAAGACAAGTGCGACGGCGAGCGTGACGATCAACACACCCGAGACCAACCACCCGGGTGCCCCGGTGTGCGCGCGGTGGACAAGGACAGCCGCCAGTGCAGCCGCGCCGAGTGAGGCCAGGACAACCGACAGCGAGAGCGATCGGAGCCAGATGGCAATGCCGAACACGGCGGCGCCCGTGAGCAGGAGCCACCAGGTCGGAACGATCCTGATGCCTGGGTTAGATCCCGGCGAGCGTATCAGTGCCTCCAGGGTGCGAATGCTCGGGGCCGCCGTCTTCGTGGAGGGCAGCGGTCGATTGAATGGTCGTCAGTCGTGGTCCTTTCGGCAATGCTGGGTCGATTTGGCTAACGCGCGTCGCTGCAACTGGTTAACGTGATGCAATTCCGTCCAGAGCGAACGTCCGGTTCAGCATTGTGTATTCTTGTTGCCATGGTTACCGCCATTATCCTTGCCGCGGCATTTACCGCGCTTCCCAGCCCCGCTCAAACGCAGGGCAGTCGAATCGCCGACGAAGGGAGCTTCACCATAACCGTCAGCGGCAGAACGGCCGGTCGTGAGAACTTCCGCATCACGGCGATGAGCAGGGGAGACATGACGGAATACGTTGCCCGTGCTGACGTTACGTACGGCGATCGCAAGATCACGCCTGAGCTCCGCACTGGTCCGCAGGGTGCCGTTGTCGACTACCAGGTAACGACGCGCAGCGGCGCCGCCAGCGAGTCGTGGAAAGGCGCCGTCGCACGAGGTCGTTTGAACGCGACACTCGCGAGCGGCCGTGGAACGGCCGCCCGGGAGTACATCGTCCCCGCGGGCGCGCTGCTTCTGGATGATGAGATCATTCACCATCACTGGTTCCTCGTCCTGCGTTCCCGTGAGGGCGGGATGCCGGTGGTTTTCCCGCGGCGCAGCAATGTGCAGGCAAGCATCACCATGTCTACGGTCGGCGACGAGACGTTGCAGATCGGCAATCACGATCTGGTCGCGACACATCTTCGCGCGACCGTCTCGGGCGGCGAGGTCCACGACATCTGGGTCGACAAGTCCGGACAGTTACTCAAGGTGGCGCTGCCATCGAGGGCCCTCGTCGCAGTGCGCGACGACCCCCCGCCCGCCTGACGCGGGCCCGATCACAAAAGCAAGGCAACTCTCAAGGGGAGAGACGGCGTCTCTACTTGAGTGGAAATCGCCTGAAACCCATTCCGCGGACCCCCCGTACGAATGGCAGCTTTCGAACATCCTGATCGGGACCCGAGACCTCATGAGACACGCACTCAGCGCATTCCTGCTTGTGGCCGCCTCGTCCGCGGCGTTCGCCCAGGGCCAGCCCGCTGCGCAGCCCCAGACCAGTGGTCCGATCCTCACGCTCGAGGAAGCGGTTCAGCTGGCGCTTCGCAACAATCCGACGCACCAGCAATCGCTGTCGGCGCGCAATCGGTCGGGTGCGAGTCTGCGTACGGCGTACGGCTCCTTCCTTCCCTCGGTAAACTCGAACCTCACCGGGAGCTTCCGGGCAGGGGGCAACTCGGTCTTCGAAGGCCAGCAGTTTGGCGCGCCGTCGGATGTCTTGAGCTCCAATTACTCGATTGGCATCTCGGCGTTCTACAACATGAGGACCCTCCTCCAGCCGCGCGTCGCCAAGGCGAACCTGAACGCGTCCGAGGCCGATGTGAATCGGTCGGCTGCCTCCACACGGTCGCAGGTTGTGACTCAGTACCTGAACGTGTTGCAGGCGCAGGCAACCGCCGCCCTGCAGGACACGCTCCTGGCAAACGCGCAGGCGCAGCTTGATCTGAACCGGGCTCGCGAGGCAGTAGGTGCGGCGACGTCCCTCGAGGTGCGCCGCTCGGAAGTCGTGGTGGGCCAGGCCCGCGTTGGCCAACTGCGCGAGCGCAACAACTTCGAGAACCAGCTGCAGCGGCTGTTCCAGGATATGGGCATCGACCGGATGGAAGGCGTGCGGCTCACCACGACTTTCCCCATTACCGAGCCGACCGTTCAGATCAGTGAGCTGATGGAAATGGCGCGCCGGGCCAACCCGTCCCTTCTGGCCGCCGAGGCCCGCCAGAACGCGGCGGAAGTCGCGGTCAGGCAGAACCGTGGTTCCTACCTTCCGTCGCTCAGCTTGAGCACCGGATTCAGCGGGAACTCTCTGCAGCAAACGAACATCGAACCAGCGATCGCCCAGGCGGCGCTTTCGACCGAGGCCTCCCGGCGATCATGCCTGACGACTGACTCAATCCGTGCCGGGGCAGGCCTCGCTCCCCGCGGCACCTGTGACCAGATCGTATTTTCGGACGCAGACGCGGCAGCGATGCGTGCCGGGAACGAGCAGTTCCCCTTCAACTTCAGCAAGAATCCGTTCGGCTACAGCGTCACGCTCTCCCTTCCGATCTTCAATGGATTCCAGCGTGAGGAACAGATCCAGGTCGCCACGTCGCAGCGGAACGATGCGCGGTACGCCGTCCGAGCGCAGCAACTGCAGATGGCCACCGAGGTCAGCACCGCGCACCGGAACCTCCTCACCCAGTACCAGACGGTCCAGTTGCAGCAGCTGACGCGAGAAGCGGCCCAACAGGCGATGGACCTCGCCGTGGAGAGGTATCGTGTCGGCGCGACTAACTTTACTGAAGTCTCGCAGGCCCGAAGTGACTTCGAGCGCGAGAGCACCAACTTGATCAACGCGACGTACGAATTTCATAAAGCCTACGCCGAGCTGGAACGCGCCGTGGGCAGACCACTCCGATAGACCCCAGAGGAACGGCATAGATGAGCAAGAAGATGAAGTGGGGGATTGCTGGCGCAGTGGTCGTTGGCGTCGGGGCGTTCTTCGCCATCACGGCCGCGCGGCGCGGCGAGAAGCCCACCGAAGTCCGCATCGAGGCCGTCGACTCCCGCGACCTCGTCGCCTCGGTGACCGCCAGTGGCCAGGTGCAGCCCCGCACCAAGGTCGACGTGGCCGCCGACATCTCCGGACGCATCGTCAGGCTGGCCGTGAAGGAAGGCCAGATGGTGAAGCGCGGAGACTTCCTCCTCCAGATCGACCCGGAGCAGTACGAGGCTGCCGTCCAGCGTGCCGAGGCGGCGCTGTCATCCGCCAAGGCGCAGGCGGCCCAGGCCCGCGCGAACTTCCTTCAGGCCAAGCGTTCCTACGACCGCAACGTCGAGATCCGCAAGACCAATTCGCAGCTCGTTTCCGAAGCGGACCTCGAGCAGACGCGGACACAGATGGAAGTGAATCAGGCGTTGCTCGAGGCCTCCGACTTCAACGTGGAGCAGTCGAACGCGTCGGTCCGGGACGCGAAGAACAGCCTTGGCAAGACGACCATCCTGGCCCCGATGAGCGGCCGCATAACGAGGCTCGTCGTCGAGCAGGGTGAGACGGCGGTGCCGGGCACGTTCAACAAGGACGCGGCCACGCTCCTCACCATCAGTGACATGAGCGTCCTCGAGACGATCGTGAAAGTCGACGAGACCGACGTCGCGCGCATCTCGCTCGGCGACTCCGCGGTGGTCCAGATCGACGCCTTCCCCGACACGACGTTCATCGGCAAGGTCGTCGAGATCTCCCACAGCTCGGTGCGCGGCGCTTCGACGGGCGCCACGACGGAGCAGGCGGTGGACTACGAGGTCCGCGTCCAGCTGCTCAACCCACCCCAGGAAACACGTCCCGACTTCTCGGCCACCGCCAAGGTCGTGACCGACATCCGGGCCAAGGCGCTGTCGATTCCGATCATCGCGCTCACCGTGCGTGAGAACGAGGAACTGAATGCGGCCGATTCGGCCGTGCGTGTCGGCACCACGCCGGCCAAGGAAGTGGGCAAGCGTGACGTGGAAGGGGTCTTTGTGGTCGGTTCGGACAACAAAGTGACCTTCCGGCCCGTAAAAGTAGGAATCGCCGGGGATCGGTATTTCGAGGTCCTGTCGGGTCTCAAGGCCGGCGAGCGGATTGTCGGGGGAACGTACCAGGCAATCCGCGAATTGAAGGATGGCGCCCTCGTGAAGGAGGCCGCCGCCCCCACGCCAGCCGCCAAGGACGCCAAGTCGTGAGCGATTTCCTGAAGTCACCCGGTCACAGCATGACGGACGAAGATCCGCTTCCCACTACCGCCGAGCGAAAGGCCGTTGTCCTGGAGCAAGGAGCGACCCCGGGACGCGACTGGGTCATCGTGACCCGGGCACTGACACGGGACTACGACATGGGCGGCGAGGTCGTGCACGCGTTGCGCGGCGTCGATCTCGCGGTTCGCCGGAACGAGTACGTGGCGATCATGGGCCCATCAGGCTCGGGCAAGTCGACGCTCATGAACCTGATCGGGTGTCTCGACACCCCGTCGTCAGGCGAGTACTGGCTGAACGGACAGATGGTCTCGAAGATGTCCGACGACCAGTTGGCCCGCGTGCGGAACAAGGAGATCGGGTTCGTCTTCCAGACGTTCAACCTGCTTCCCCGCGCCACGGCGCTGCATAACGTCGAGCTTCCGCTGGTCTACGCCGGCGTTTCGTCGGCGGAGCGGAAGCGGAGAGCAACGGGGGCGCTCGAGCGCGTGCAGCTCGCTGACCGCATGATGCACCGGCCGAACGAATTGTCCGGCGGTCAGCGCCAGCGCGTGGCCATCGCGCGCGCCCTGGTGAACGAACCCTCGATCCTGCTGGCCGACGAGCCGACGGGCAACCTGGACTCGCAGACGTCCTCCGAGATCATGAACGTATTCGAGGGACTGGCGGCTCATGGGCAGACCGTGATCATGGTCACGCACGAAGCGGACATCGCCGCGCATGCACGTCGGGTGGTCGTGCTTCGGGACGGCGTCATTGCCAGCGACGACCGGCGGCAGACCTATGCCCAGAAGGTGGGATTGCCGGTCTAAGTCGAAGTCCAAAGTCCAGGGCCAAAGGAATGCCACGCGGAGGCGCGGAGGCGAAGCACGTCCCTCCGCGCCTCCGCGTCTCCGCGTGCTGCTCTTTGGTCTTTGGTCTTCGACTTGCCTGACTGACACCACCGTGACCTTTGCAACGTAAGAACTGGGACCACGGACGTCCCCAAAACCGGTACCAGTGGCCTTTTACGAATCCGTTCGCCTCGCCTTGGCACAGATCCGCGTCCAGAAGCTGAAGAGCTTCTTCACGCTGCTCGGCGTCATGATCGGCGTGATGTTCCTGATCGCGGTCGTCTCGATCGTCGAGGGGATGAGTCGCTACATGACGGACGAGTTCGCGGCCCGCATCCTTGGCGTGAACACGTTCACGCTGCGGCGCATGCCTGACGTCTTTGTCGGCGACGTGACGGATTCCACCTGGCGCGAATGGAGCCGGCGGCCGCGGATCACGGAATCCGACGTGAAAGTGGTTCGCGAGGTGCTTCCGGGCGGGGTTCGGTCGGCCGTCGAGAACGTCCGATTCATCTACGCGACTTCTGCATTCAGCCGCCCCCGCCAGGTCATGGCCTTCGGTACCGAGGCGTCGTACTTCCAGATCAAGAAATACGAGATCGAACGAGGCCGCGCGTTCACGCCGCAGGAGGCGCAACTGGGCACACCGGTCGTCGTGATCGGGACGGAAATCGTGGAGCACTTCTTCCCGGACCTCGACCCGCTCGGTCGCGAACTGCGGATCGCCAACACGCCGTACCAGGTCATCGGCGTCATGGAGAAGCAGGGTTCGATCTTCGGCTTCTCGATGGATCGCATGGCCATCGCGCCATACCAGTCGCCGCTCTCCCGCGCCACCAACCCGCGCGGCGACATCGACGGACTGGTCGTCCAGGCGCCGCGCGAGGACGTCCTGTCGGACGCGATGGAGGAAGTGCGATCGGTGATGCGCAGTTTCCGCGGACTCTCGCCTTCCCAGTCGGACAACTTCACCATGGAGACGTCCGACGACGCTCTGTCCTTCTTCGCCGAGCTGCGCGGGCGGATGATCGTCTTCGGCACCGCGCTGCCGGCGATCGGGCTGATCGTGGGCGCGATGGTGATCATGAACATCATGCTGGTGGCGGTGGCAGAGCGCACGCATGAGATCGGGATTCGCAAGGCCATCGGCGCACGCCAGCGGGACATCCGCCGCCAGTTCCTGGTCGAGGCAGCGACGCTGAGCGTGATGGGCGCCATCATCGGCATCTCGTTAGGTGTGGGGATGGCCAAGCTGGTCTCGGCGCTCACGCCCCTGCCCGCCTCGGTCGCGCCCTGGTCGATCGGCGCAGCCGTCGTGGTCGGCGCGGGCGTGGGCATCGTGGCCGGGTTCTATCCGGCAACGCGCGCGGCTCGCCTCGATCCCATCATCGCGCTCCAGCGGGAGTGAACGGCATGCGCCTCTGGTCCCGGATGCTCACGACACTCGAAGGGGTCGGCATCGCACTGGATGCGATCCGCTCGAACAAGGTGCGAGCTGCCCTCACCATCATGGGGGTGGCCGTCGGCGTGTTCGTCGTGGTCGGCATGGGCGCGGCCATTCACGGGATCAGCGCCAGCTTCGAGTCCGACGTGAACGAGATGGGTGCCTCGACATTCATGGTCCGGCGACGCGGGATCGGCATCAACAGTTGCGACGGCTCGGACGATACCTGCGCCGACCGGCGGAACCCGCCCGTCACTCTGGCCGAGTGGCGCCTGATCAGGGAACTCCCCAGCGTGCAGGCCGCCGTCCCGATGTTCTTCGGCGGCATGACGGTGAAGTACCATGACCGGAACCTGAGCTCGGTCAACTACGAGGCCTACGGGCCTCAGTGGCTCGAAACGGACGGCGGCGACATCCTGCCGGGCCGGAACTTCACCGAGCAGGAAAACAACGCCGCCGCCATGGTGGCGATTCTGAACGACACGCTCGCCAAGCAATTGTTCGGGCAGTCCGACCCGATCGGGAAGAGCGTCCAGCTCAACGAGCAGTCGTTCCAGGTGATCGGCGTCTACCAAGCGACCGCTGGCTTCCTGAAGACGATGGACGGACGTGGGCCGAATCGACCCAAGGTCATCGTCCCGCTGGAGTCCGCGCGACGTCACCTGGGGGCCAGCGGACGCTGGATCATGCTCACCGTGAAGCCGCGCGACCCGGCCAACCGCGAAGGAGTGATGGACGAAGTGACGGCCGTGATGCGCGCCCATCGCGGTCTGCGCCCCGCGCAGCCTAACAACTTCGCGCTGGTCGGTCAGGACCGGCTGATGGAAGTCTTCGACCAGCTGTTCGGGGCGATTTTCCTCGTCGGCCTGACCCTGTCGGCGGTGGGGCTGCTGGTGGGCGGCGTTGGCGTCGTGGCGATCATGATGATCTCGGTCACTGAGCGCACGCGTGAGATCGGCGTCCGCAAGGCGCTTGGGGCGACGCGCGCCACGATCCTGTGGCAGTTCCTCGTGGAGGCGGCGACGTTGACCAGCATCGGGGCCGCGGTGGGCCTGGGACTGGGCGCGCTGCTCGCGATCGGCATTCGCAGCGCGACGCCCATTCCGGCGTCCGTTCCCGCGTCGGCGGTCGTCGCGGCACTCGGCGCTGCCGCTCTTACGGGAATCCTGTTCGGGATGGCTCCAGCGGCACGGGCGGCGAATCTGGATCCGGTCGAGGCCCTGAGGCACGAATAAGCTGAGCGCTGAGGGAAATGCCGGCTTCCTGCGCTCGACCCTCCGCCTGCCCGTTGCGCTTTGCGCTTTGCGCTGCATCTAGATTACCGGGGTGCGTTTCACCGATGTGATCGCTTCGGCCCTCGGTCAGATCCGGGCCAACAAGCTCCGCTCGTTCTTCACGCTCCTCGGCGTCATCGTTTCGGTGACGTTCCTGGTCGCCGTCGTCGCGATCATCCAGGGGATGAATGCGTACGTGCGGGAGAACGTCGCCGGCGCGATCATCGGCGCAAATTCTTTTCAAGTACGCAGAACTCCGATCAACTTCGCGCGCTTCTCGGACGATGATTGGCGCCGGGCCCAGCGCCGTCCCAAGATCGGACCGGAAGACGCGGAGATCATCATGGCCGCGATTCCCGACGCCGTGGCGATCAGCCTCCAGAGCGGCTGGCCGACGCCCCAGGCCGACCTCGTCTGGGGGAACCGTTCGTTAGGCGACGCGCTCATCCTTGGCGTCACGCCGCCGTATCAGGTGGTCCAGGACTACCGCGTCGCGTCGGGGCGCCCACTCACCGAACTGGACGTCGCCGAGCGTCGCGCCGCGGTCGTGATCGGCTCGCAGATCGCCGAGAACCTCTTCGAGTCGGTCGATCCGGTCGGTCGATCCATCCGGATTCTCGGTGAACAGTTCGAGATCGTCGGTGTGAACGCGCGCAAGGGCCGTGTGCTGGGCCAGTCGTTCGATGGGTTCGTCCTGATGCCCATCACGCGGTTCGAGATGCTGTACGGGCGGCGCAACACGACGACCGTCTCCGTAAAGATGGCGAACGCCGTGGACGTCGGTCCCGCCATGCAGCGCGCCGAGGAGGCGATGCGCGTCGGCCGGCGCCTCCGGCCAGCGGAGGAGAACAACTTCTCCATCGAGACATCGGACGCGCTGGTCGAGTTCTGGAAGACGCTGACCCGCGTGCTGTTCGCGGTGCTGCCCGCGGTCGTCGGGATCGGGATCGTCGTGGGCGGCATCGTGATCATGAACATCATGCTGATGTCGGTGTCGGAGCGCACACACGAAATCGGGATCCGCAAGGCGGTGGGCGCGCGATCGCAGGACATCGAACGCCAGTTCCTGGCCGAGGCGATCGTGCTCGCCACGCTGGGCGGCATCATCGGAGTGCTGTGGGGGTGGGCGCTGGCAAGCCTGGTGGCGCAGGTCTCGCCCCTGCCGGCGCGCGTGACGAGCTGGTCGATCGGGGTGGCGCTTACGTTAGGCGCCGGGGTCGGGATCCTGTTCGGGGTTTATCCGGCCCGCCGTGCCGCTCGACTTGATCCGGTCGCCTCACTGCGGGCTGATTGATGCCGTTCGTCTGCCATCCGCCATCCGACATCCGCCATCCGCCATCCGGTGTGAAATGAACCTGATCGATACGGTTCAAGAGAACGTCGCCGTCGCCGTGACGACCCTGCGCACCAGCAAGCTGCGCTCGGCCCTCACGATCCTCGGCGTGGTGATCGGCATCAGCACCGTGATGGCGATGGCGACGATCGTGAACGGCATCCAGCAGCAGATCGTGCGGACCATCGAGGTGGCGGGGCCGACGACCTTCTACGTCATGAAGGTCTTCTCGCAGACGCCGCTGAATCCCGACGCACTGCCCAAGTGGGTGCGGGTGCGCCCGGATCTCCGATCCGAAGAGGCCGATGTGATCGCCTCGCTCCCGGAGATCGGATACGCGGCCATCTGGGCGCAGACGCTGGCCCGGCTGGAGTACGGTGGCGTCCGATCCCAGCCCACGACGCTCAACGGCGCCGATGACGGCTTCACCGAGATCATGGGCGGTGAGCTGGTGCTCGGGCGCTGGTTCACGCGGAACGAGATGAAGACCGGCGCGAACGTTGTCGTCGTCGATGAGAGCCATGCCCGCCGACTCTTCGGTCGCGTGAACCCGATTGGCCGGACGTTGAGCGTTGGGGGGCGGCCCTGCGAAGTGATCGGGCTCTACGCCCCGGCGAAGAACATCTTCACGCCGCCAGGCGCCGAGAACGGCGCGATCATTCCATTCCGGACGATGGATCAGCAGTACGACGTCGACAAGACGAACGCCCTGTTCATCCCAGTGAAGCCGCGCAAGGGAGTCACCGTCGCGGATGCCCAAGAGGCGGTCACGGTGGCGCTACGAGAGCGACGCGGCCTGCGTCCATCCGATCGGAACAGCTTCGACCTCATCACGCAGGATCAGATTCTCGACCTCTTCAGCCAGCTGACGGGCGCGTTCTTCCTGGTGATGGTGTCATTGTCATCCGTGGCGCTGCTGGTCGGCGGCATCGGTGTCATGGCGATCATGATGGTGTCGGTCACGAGCCGGACGCGCGAAATCGGGTTGCGGAAGGCCGTGGGGGCGACGCGGCGCGACATCATGATGCAGTTCCTGATCGAATCGGCGACGCTCACGGGGATCGGAGGGGTGATTGGCGTCGCCGCGGGGCTGGGCTTAGGGCGCCTGATAAGCATGGCGATCAATGCCAGTGGGTCGACGCCACTGAACCAGACAGTGGTCGCGGTGACGGTGTCTATCGCGATAGGAATCGTGTTCGGCCTGGTGCCCGCTCGAAGGGCGGCGAAGCTGAATCCGGTGGAAGCGCTGAGGTACGAATAGCGAGCAGCGATCAGCGATCAGGGATCAGTGATCAGCGATCAGCGATCAGGGACTGGCAATTGGCAGCGGCGATCGTTGATCCGTGCTGCGTTCCAACAACCCACTCCGCGTTGTAGAGATGCTGGTCATTTCAGATCGGCAGTGCACTTTCGCGAGGTGAACTCCACCTCAACAATCCGCAGCCACCGGGATCTGATCGTGTGGCAGCGCGCAAGGGATCTGGCGACTGCTTGCCGGAAAGTATGTCGGCTGCTACCGCGCGAGGTACAATACGCTCTCTCCGATCAAATCCTCCGCGCCGCGGTTTCGATTGCCGGGAACATCGCTGAGGGCAGAGGGCGATTATCGAAGGCAGACAACGTGCGACATCTCGCCATCGCGCGTGGGTCCCTCATGGAGCTCGAGAGCCATCTCGACCTGGCGTCTGATATGGAGTATGTCGCCGCAGAGCAAACCCTCTACGCACGAGATCTGACGGGCGAGGTCGGCCGGATGCTCAACGCTCAGATCCGCAAACTCGGCAAGCGAACCCTGACAAGCGACTCAAAGCAGCCGCGTCAGGCTGATCGCTGATCGCTGATCGCTGATCGCTGATCGCTGATCGCTGCTCGCTGCTCGCTACTCGCTACTCGCTACTCGCTCATCAGCTACCTGATCCCAACCCCTCGCTCGAAATCGTACAGGGTGACTCGCCGGAGCCGATAATGCGCCTGCCAGTATCCCCTCAACGACTGCACATACGCCAGAAGGGCCTGGTCCTTCGCGTTCTGTGCCAGGTACAGCTGGTCGACGTCAATCCGCCCGATCACATAACGATTGTACGCGACCTCGAATCGCTTCTGGGCCACGGTGTCCGCCTTGGCCGCAATCGCCAGCTGGCGCCGCGCCAGTGACACCTGCAGCACCGCGAAGTGCGCGTCCTGGCGCGCCTGCTCGCGCGCCAGGCGCGTCGTGTTCTGCACGCGCAGCAGTTCCGCCTTTGCCGCCTGGATGTCTCCCGAGCGCGCCCCCCAGGTCAGGAGCGGGACCTGCAGGTTGAGCGAAAACTGCTGCGCCTCCTTCAGGTCGCGGTACACGTCGTTCATCGCGCCACCCGTGGCATTGTAGCCGTATGAGGCATTCAGCGTCGCCCCGGGGCCTCCATTGAACCGCGCCTCCGAAACGCTGCGTCGGGCCTGGGCATCCTGAAGGTCGAGGCTCCGCACCGACGAGAGATTTCTCAGCGCCTGCGTGATCGCCAGCGCGGTGTCGGCCGTGAAGTCCGGGACGGCAGAGGTCACGGTGATCTCCAGCGGTGCATCGGTGCGGACATTGAGCGCCAGCCGCAGCGCGGCCAGGGCGCGATCGTGCTCGAGCCGCGCCCCATCGAGCGCGGTCCGCGCGCGCAGTTGCTCGAGCTCACTCTGCAGCAGGTCGTTCTCGCTGATCTTCCCGACTTCGAACCGCCCCTGGTTCAACCGGTACAGAGTGTCATTGGTGGCCGCGTTGAGCGTCGCGTTGCGCAGTGACACCTGGGCGGCGAAATAGTCGAAGTAGGCGCCGGACGCCTGCAGGGCAACGTCCTCGCGTGCTTCCAGGTATTGCCGCTCGGCAATGTCGGCCGTGAGCCCGTTCAGCTCGCGCTCCCACCCGATCGCGTTCGACCGCAGGAGTGGCTGCGAGATCGACAAGCTGAACGGCGACGAACTCCAGGTTTCCGGCACGCTGTTCCCCGTGCGCTTGTTCAGTCGCGAACTCATCGTCACCTGGGCACCAGTAAGCGGGATGCGCTGGCTGACGATCATGTTCAGGTCGGCGCGCCGCTCCTCGAGCGGGAGAAAAAGCGTACTGCCGTCCGGCTGGATGACGCCGATGATCGAGCGCTGATAGACGGGCATGTTCCCGGCCAACGAAAACTGCGGCAGCAGCCGCGCATCGAAGGCGCGGTCCCGTCCGCGGGCTGCGTCGCGCGTGCCTAACGCCGCCTGCGCCTGCAGTCCGTTCCGCTGCGCCATCTCGATGGCCTGCTGCAGCGTAAGCGGTCCGGCACCCGGAGCCGCACCGCCTTGCGCGTGTGAACCGCGCGCAGCCAGCACCAAGGCACCCAGCAAGAAGCAAGTTCTCATCTTCCTCACTCGTATCGAAGACTGACCACCGGGTCCGCCTTGGCCGCGCGCCACGCCGGCACGATCCCGAAGACCAGGCCCACCGTGAAGGACACGCCGAAGGCGACGGCAATGGAGATGTATGACACCAGCGTCCGGATCTCGGCGAACCGCTCGATGCCGAAGCTGAGCGTCGCCCCGACGATGATCCCCGCCAGGCCGCCGGCGACGCTGATGATCACGGCCTCGCTCAGGAACTGGAACAGGATGTCCTTCTGCGTGGCTCCCATGGCCCGCCGCACTCCGATCTCGCGCGTGCGTTCGAGCACCGACGCCAGCATGATGTTCATGATCCCGATCCCGCCGACGATGAGCGAGATCGACGCGATCGCGCCGAGGACGATGTTGAAGATCGTGCGGGTCCGTTGCTCCTGCTGCAGGAGCAGCTCCGGCACCGAGATCTCGAAATCGATGACCTGGTTGTGGCGACGGGCGAGCATCCGCTGGAGGAGTTCCGCCACCGCCGGCACCTTCGCGGCCTCCTGCACCCTCACGATGATCCGGTCGAGCTGATTGAGGTTCGTGCGCTCGGAACGCTGCTCCTCGGACTCCTCCGCCTGCTGCTGTCCAGAGATGATGATGATGCCCGCACCGCCGCCGCGACTCGCTTCCTGCACGTCCTTCTGGTTGAGCTGGGCGCGGTCACGATAGCGAAGCAGCATCGTGCGCACCGGCACGTACACGTCCATGTTCGGATCGCGGATGCCGAGTCGCTGCGCGGTCTCGTTGCTCACGCGGCGATCCTTCAGCACCCCGACCACCGTGAGCCAGGAATCGCCGACCTTGATCGCCTGCCCGACCGGCGCTTCGGTGGTGAAGAACCGTGTGCGAACGCCGTAGCCGATGATGGCGACCGGACGGCCGCGTTCGATCTGACTCGGACTGAAGAACGAGCCTTCGCTCAGCGCCTCGTTCGTCAGCCGGAAGTACGTGGTGTCGACGCCGACCACCTTTCCTGACCGCCGTCGTCCTTCACGCGTGATCGTCGTATTGACCACGATCTCGGCGCTCGCCACATCGACGTCGGGAACCATGCGCTGGATCGCCTCGACATCGCGGTAGCTCAGTCCTGGCGTATAGCGCTTGACCTCCTTCTTGCCCGGCTCGTCCTCCTGCTTCGCCTCTCCTTCCTTCTGCTCCACCAGCGGCGTGATGACGATGTTGTTCGAGCCCAGGAGCTGCATCTGGGCCAGGATTTCCTGCTTGGCGCCACGTCCGATCGCCAGCATGGCGATCACCGAGGCCACACCGAACAGAATGCCGAGCGAGGTCAGGCCAGCGCGCAGTTTGTTGTGAACGACGGCCTCCGCGGCCGTGCGCATGCCGAACAACACATGCGCGGTAAGCTGCGCGCGCAGCGCAGCCAGCGTCGCCATGCCGAATCGCACGGTCAGCCCTTGCGAACTGGCGCTGGCGCGGCCGCCTTCGGCGCACCGCTGGCCGGGGGACTCGCCTTCTTCTCCTCGGTTGCCGCCGGCGGGACCGTCTGGCGCTGGGCCGTGTCGCCCGACGCACCTGGTGCCGGCATGTTCTCGCTGCCCGGCAATCGCTGGACCTCGAGCTCGTTGCGGTTGAGTGGCGGCGAGAGGAGTACCGTCTCCCCTTCCTCGAGCCCCTTGATGATCACGACCTCGTCATCGTTCATCGCACCCGTGGCGACTTCCTGCTTGATGACGCGCCCGCCATCCTGCTTGAAGACGACCGGTATACCGTCCTCCACCACCAGCGCGTCGAGCGGAATGAACAGGACGTCCTTCAACGCCTGCGTCTCGACTTCATTGCCGGTCGTCATGCCGGGCCGCAAAGCAGTATCCGGCTTCTCGATGTTGACGACCACTTCGAAGACCTTCGCGTCGGCGTTAGGGCGCTGCTCACCGACGTTCGCCACCTGCTTCACGGTTCCAAGGAGCTGCTTCGACGGATCGGCATCGAGCGTCACCTTCACGGCCTGCCCGACGCGGAGCTTGCGGACGTCGATCTCGTTCACATAGGTGAGCGATTCCATGATGGAGAGATCCGGAAGCGTGGCGACCGCCGGTTCCCACGGGTTCACCGACGAGCCCACCGTTTTCTTCTTGCCGCTCCACTCCTTGACGTAGATCACCATGCCGGGCGCGGGAGCAGTGATCGTCATCCCCGCCATGACATCCATGATGTTCTTCAGGAGATTCCTCTGGCGATCGCGATCCGCGCCGACCTCGCGCATCTTCGCCATGGCCTGCTCGGTCTTCGTCTTGTAGTCGACCTTTGCCTGAGCCATGGCACGCTGAGCCTTCTCGTAGTCCAGCTCGGCCTGGCGTTTCACGGACGGCGCTTCATAGATCGCCTGGTCCTTCGCGATCTTCTTTTCCTCGAGCGACAACTCCATCGTCTTCATCTCCTCGCGCGCCTTGCCGAGGTTGAGCGTCGAATCGAGCATGGCCTGCTCGTACTGAGCCTCTGCCTTCTGCAGCGTCAACGAGACTTCGGTCTGCTTGGTCGCCAGCGGAGAGCGGTCGACTTCGGCGACGACATCTCCCGCCTTCACGATCGAGCCTTCAGGCACCAGGGACGCGATCTTCAGGTTGAACACCTGCGCCTGCATCGAGTTCTGCGGCAGCGTGACCTGGACGAACTTCGGCGCGCGCAGCTCGCCGGACGTCGTGACCGTTACACGGAAGTCGCCGCGCTTGACCTGGCTCACCAGCGTGCTTGCAGTGGTCGTCCGATCGCGGGCAAGCAGCCATGTGGCCGGCACCCCGATGACAACCAGAAGGGCCGCTATGATGAACCGGCGCGTACGAAGGAACTGCATGATCGACACCTCTGGGGGTGGGTGCGGCGACGGACGGCGGCGACATCCTGACCATTGAGCCCTACGTGCGATCGGCCGGAAATCCGCATCGCGCTATCGGCCGGGTTAGACACCCTGAATGCCCCGATGAGTTGTCCGGCAGCCGACCGGAAAGCCGGCCTCCGGGAAATCGGCGCGGTGCGCATCGTGAGGAACGGCCACAAGGTGCGGCGTTTTAGCACTTTGCGGGAGCACCTGTCATGCATTCGTAATCATGCCTTAACCGGGTGGTCAGCTTGGCTTTGCGCCTCGTTTCGGCCCTTCACGACGGCTCGCGCCTTACATTCCCCGCATGTCAACCGTGGACCTGCTCGCCATCTTTCCGCACCCCGACGACGCCGAGTTGACGTGCGGGGGAACGCTCCTGAAGGCCGCGCTACAGGGGTATCGCGTCGGCATCCTCGACCTTTCGGCCGGCGAAATGGCAAGCCGCGGCTCGGTTGCACTACGCACTGACGAGGCATCGCGAGCGGCCTCGATCCTGCGGGTGTCGCTCCGGGAGAACCTGGGTTTGCCGGATAGCGGCCTCGCGAATGGGCCGGACACGCGGCTCGCCGTGGCGCGAGCGATTCGCCGCCTGAAGCCGTCGGTCGTGATCACGACCGCGCCCTCTCCATTCGGCCGGCATCCGGATCATCGCGTCACAGCCGAGCTCGTCCGCGATGCCTGTTTTGTGTCGGGGCTCAAGACCATCGAACCTCGACTTCCTGCCCATCGACCGCGAAAGGTGCTTCACTCCATCACGTATCGTGAGGACTACCTCAAGCCCACGTTCGTGGTTGACGTGAGCGACGTGATGGAACAGAAGCTGGCGGCGATCGCTGCGTACGCGTCGCAGTTCGAGGGCGCCACCCAGGCGGGCGAAGTCTATCCGAACGGTGAACCCCTGCTCGACATCATTCGGCACCAGGCTGCCCATTACGGGTCGTTGATCCGCGTGCGTTACGGCGAGCCGTACCACACGACGGAGACCGTTCAGATTGATGACGTTGTCGCGATGCAGGTTTCAACGTTCTGAGCTCACGCTCTTCGCTCTTCGCTCTTCGCTCCTTCATGGCCGACACATCTGACGTGAATTACGGGACCTACCTCAAGGTCGACGAGTTGCTGGAACTCCAGCAGCTGCGATCGCGGCCCGAGCATCCTGATGAACTGCTCTTCATCGTGGTTCACCAGGCGAGTGAGCTCTGGTTCAAGGTGATCCTCCACGAACTCCGCAACCTGATCGATCATCTTCGCTCGGCGGAGACGGTGACGGCGCTGCACACGATGCGACGGGTCAACGCGCTGGTGCGCATCGTATCCGGACAGCTCGCGGCGCTCGACACGTTGCCACCACAACGATTCGCGCAGTTCCGAGGGCACCTCGGTTCGTCGAGCGGCGGTCAGAGCACGCAGTTCCGCGCCATCGAAGCCATGAGCGGCCTGCGGGACGAGCATTTTCTCGCAGTCCTGCACGAACATGGTCCGCTGCCGCCGCTGCTTCAGCAGGCGCTCGACCAGCCGACGCTGCAATCCCTCTTCCTGGCGCTGCTCGATCGTCACCAGACAACGCTCGAGCAGCTGTATCTCGGCCCCGGCCCGTCAGCCGAGTACCTCCTGGCTGAAGCGCTGCTCGAGTACGACCAGGGCTTTCAGCTCTGGCGCTATCTTCACGTGCAGCTCGTGGAGCGCATCATCGGGCCCGATACCGGCGGCACCGGCGGCACGTTAGGCGCCCGGTATCTCCAGCACACGCTCCGGCAGCGGTTCTTCCCGGAGTTGTGGGAGGTGCGGCGGAAGTTCTTCGAGGCCGGCCCAGCCACGTCATGACGCTCGGTGCCCCGGACGAACGAGGGTCGCTGATCGACATCTCGGTCATGGTGAGCGCCTCCACCCCGGAATGGCCGGGCGACACGCCGTATTCGTGCCGCTGGACGTGGGACATGGCGCGCGGCGACAGCGTCAACGTCAGCAGCATCACCGGCAGTCCCCACGTCGGCACCCATGCCGACGCGCCGTTTCATGTCGACGCCGGCTGGGCGACGGCCGACGCATTGCCACTGGATTCCTTCACCGGGCCGGCGACCGTCGTGGACGTCTCGCACCGCGAGGGACCCCTGACCGTCCAGTCGTTAGGTCTGGCTGGCAGCGTTACCGGCGGACGGCTCCTCCTTCGTACCGGGCAGTCCATCGCCGCGGGTCCCTTCCCCGATCACTGGCCCTGGATTGCCGAGGACGCGATCCGGGAGCTTCTGCGCGGCGGCCTGCGACTTCTTGGCGTGGACGCGCCCTCGGTGGACGCGCGGGACAGCAAATCCCTCTCTGTGCATCGCGCGCTCTTCCAAGGCGGCGCCTGCGTGCTCGAAAATCTGGACCTGCGGAACGTTGCTGCCGGCGACTATCACCTCACCGCATTGCCGATGAAACTCGTCGGCCTGGATGCGGCCCCGGTCCGGGCAGTGCTGCAGAGGCTGAAGCCGGCGTGAGCACTCTCGCTATTCAGGCCGAGGGACTGGTTCGCGACTTCGGCCCGATCCGGGCGCTGGATCACCTGTCGCTCGAAGTCCCGGCCGGCATCGTGTTCGGCTTCCTTGGCCCGAACGGCGCCGGAAAGACGACGGCGATTCGCGCGTTCCTCGGTCTGGTGGAACCCACGGCTGGATCGGCGCGCGTGCTCGGCTTCGACACACGGCGGGAGGGCGACCAGATTCGCGAGCGGGCCGGCGCCTTGCTGGAGCATCATGGCCTCTACGAACGGTTGACGGCGGAACAGAACCTCGACTTTGCCGGACGCATCTGGCGGATGTCGTCGGGTGAACGACAGGCGCGCATCCGTGAACTGCTGGAGCAATTCGGCCTCTGGGATCGCCGCCGCGAACCGGCCGGAAAGTGGAGTCGCGGGATGAAGCAGAAGCTCGCGGTGGCGCGCGCCGTCTTTCACCGGCCCCCGCTGGTCTTTCTCGATGAGCCCACCGCCGGACTCGATCCGGTCGCCAGCGCCGCGCTGCGTGAGGATCTGGCATCGCTGGCCGCGGGGCATGGTGTCACGATCTTCCTCACCACGCACAACCTCGTGGAGGCGGAGCGACTCTGCGACCTGGTGGGCGTGATTCGACGCGGCCGGCTCGCGGCGCTGGGACCACCGGCCTCACTGCGCCCCAACGACCCGCCCATCGTTCGCGTGAGGGGCACTGGCCTCGATGCGGTGATCGCCGGCGAGGCCGCCTCGGTACCGGGGGTGGTGGAGGCGTCCCTGGTCGATGGCGTCCTCGAAGTGCGTTTCGCGGAGGGCGCGCGTGCGGCACCGCTCGTGGCGATGCTGGTCGAGCGGGGGGTCGGCATCGATGAAGTGCGGCATGACCGGCAGACGCTCGAGGAAACGTTCCTCGAGCTGGTCCGCGAAGACGCGGGCAGCACCACGCCGGCGCGGGGTGCGACATGATGGCGCCCGATATCCTCACGGTGGCATGGAAGGAGTGGCTCGAATTCCGCGATCAGTTGCTCCGCCTGAAGCGCGGTGGACTCTCGGCGCTGATCGTGCTCCTGATGCTGGGGATCATCACGCCGCTCCAGATGGGCCCACTCTGGCTCACGTCGCCGCTGATGCTGGCGTACTGGCCGCTGCTCTCGTCAGGCATGGTGTCCACGCTGATTGCCGACGCCTTCGCCGGGGAACGCGAGCGACACACGCTGGAGACACTGCTGGCGAGCCGGCTGTCGGACACGTCGATCCTGCTCGGCAAGGTCCTCGCGGCGATTGTCTACGGGATCGTGTTCACGTCCGCCAACATCGTCGTCGGCGTGATCACGCTCACCATCACGCACGTCGGTGAGGGGATCCAGGCGCCGTCGCCGACCCACGTCGGGTACATGCTGGTCCTGGTGACCCTCGCCTGCTCGACGCTTGCCGGCATCGGGGTCTTCATCTCACTCCGGGCCGCGACCGTTCGTCAGGCACAGCAGACGCTCGGCATCATCATGATGGTGATGTTCATCGGCCCCGTCCTGTTCATCCAGTTCCTGGACTCGGAGGCGCGCATGTCGCTCGCCGCCCGACTCACGACCCTGGGTACCGGTCGACTGGTCGGGTGGGCCAGTGCCCTGTTGCTCGCGGCGTCCGTGATCCTGATCGTCATGGCCATGACGCGTTTCAAACGGGGGAAGCTCACACTGGACTAGATGGGAGATGGAGATGGGAGATCCGAGATAGACTGCCATCCGATTTCGCTGTGATTCATGAGCAAGCCGGAGCGGGTGCGCGGAACTGCCCTGAGACTCTGCGTTGATCGCCGTGCAGGTGATCTCAGGTCTCCCATCTCCCATCTCCCATCTCCCATCCCGTTTATATTTCAGTCCTCATGCCCGATCCCATCTACCTCGACCACAGCGCGACCACACCGATCCGATCCGAAGTGCTGGAGGCCATGCTTCCGTTCTTCGGGCCGCGTTTCGGCAACCCGTCGAGCACCCATCGATGGGGGCGTGAAGCGCGCGTTGCCCTGGATGAAGCGCGCGAGCGCCTGGCCCGCGCGCTGGGCGCGTCCGCGGACGAGATCTGCTTCACATCGGGCGGAACGGAGTCGGACAACCTGGCCCTGCTGGGCGCCTGGCGCGCGTTGCGGAAGTCCAGGCCGGCGGTGGTCAGCACGCCAATCGAACACAAGGCCGTGCTGGCGGCCATCCACGAAATCGAAGCGGAGGGTGGCACCGCGCGCTTCGTCGACGTCGGGACCGATGGACGAGTCAATCCGGCGAGCTTCACCGCCGCCCTCAGCGACGACGTGGCGCTCTGCTCGGTCATGTGGGTGAACAACGAGATCGGAACGGTACAGGACATTGCCGCGCTCGCCGGCACGGCAAAGTCGCGTGGCGCGCTGTTCCACACCGACGGCGTTCAGGCGTTAGGCAAGGTGGCCATCGACCTGAAGAGCGCGCCGGTCGACTACCTGTCCATCTCCGGCCACAAGGTCGGCGCGCCCAAGGGGATTGGCGCGCTGTTTGTCCGGCGCGGGGCGCCAATCACGCCCTTGCTGTACGGCGGCTCGCAGGACCGCGGACGCCGGCCGGGAACCGAGAACGTGGCGATGTCTGTCGGATTGGCCCGCGCGGTGGAGCTGGCGGTGACCGAACGCGAAACGGAATCAGCGCGCCTGGAACGGCTGCGCGACGCGCTCGAGGCCGCACTGCTGGCGAAAATCCCCGACGCGGTGGTGCATGGAAGCGGTGCGCCGCGCGCGCCGCACATACTGAACATCTCGGTGCCGGGCACGGACAGCGAGTCGATGCTCATGGCACTCGACCTTCAGGGCGTGGCCTGTTCAGCCGGATCCGCCTGTCAGAGCGGGAGCATCGATCCATCGCACGTGCTCACCGCCATTCGCGTGCCGCATGAACTGGCCACCGCTTCCGTGCGTTTCAGCCTGGGTTCGCTGAGCACGGATGCCCACGTCACGCGCGTGGCCGAGTTGTTCCCCGCGCTCATCGCCAAGGCTCGACGACTGTCGGGCCTCGTGGCCGACTGACCGAAAGCTCCATGTCCCGCGTGCTGGTGGCCATGTCTGGCGGGGTCGACTCGTCGGTCGCCGCGGCCTTGCTCGTCGAGCAAGGCTACGACGTTGTCGGCGCCACCATGAAGCTGACGTGTCATGGCGATGAGCTGCCCGACCGTCCGTGCTGCAGCCTGGATTCGGTGAACGACGCGCGGCGCGTCTGCGACCAGCTGGGCATTCCGCACTATGTGCTCAACCTCGAGAAGGCGTTCGGGCGCGACGTGATGGACGATTTCGCGCGCGAGTACTCACGCGGCCGCACACCTATTCCCTGCGTCCGCTGCAACACATTCACCAAGTTCCGCGATCTGGTGGCGAAGGCCGATGCCATCGACGCGACATTCGTTGCGACCGGCCACTATGCGCGCGTGCTCGACGGCCGCCTGTATCGGGGCCTCGACCCCGCGAAAGACCAGTCGTATTTCCTCTGGGGATTGCGGCGTGACGTTCTGTCGCGCCTCCTCCTCCCCGTCGGCGCGTTGTCCAAGGCGGAGACGCGGCAGCGCGCTGCCCAACTCGGCCTCGATCTCGTGGCGAACAAGGCAGAAAGCCAGGACATCTGCTTTGTCCCCGACGGCGACCACGTGCGCGTGATCGCGCAGCGTCTCGGACCAGACGACCCATCCCTCCAGCCCGGACCCTTCGTCCTGGCCAATGGACGAGTGGTCGGTCATCACGACGGCTTCGCGCGGTTCACGGTCGGCCAGCGGCGTGGACTGCCTGGAGGGTTCGGCGAGGCCATGTTCGTCGTCGCGATCGAACCTGAAAGAGGAGCAGTGGTCATCGGGCCTCGTCAGGCACTGCTCGGCAAGACCGTCTTCGCGTCAGAGCTGAACTGGCTTGAGGCACCCCCCGCTCCCGGGGACGGCGTTCTCGGTCAGGTCCGTCACCGTGCCGTCGCAACTTCAGCGACCGTGATTTCGGTCTCCGCGGATCGACTCGAACTGGCATTCACGGACGCCGTGTCGGCGATCAGTCCGGGGCAGTCGATTGTGCTATATGGCGGTTCGCAGGTGCTCGGTGGCGGGACAATCGACCGGGCTCCGCGGGCTTTGCCAGTGGCCGCCGCCTGAAGCGAGGCCAGCTCGGTCAGTTCGATAGGCGTTGCATGGACCCCGCCCAGTGTCACGGTGGAGGCCACAACTGTCTCGCGGCCACCCGAATCTGTGTGGCGTCGCCGCACATCGACTTCTGGGTCGGGCAGCGGGCGATCCCAGTATCGACCGGCGCTTGCCTCGTAATACTTTATCCAGACAATACTTACGTCGATAGTCGGAGACAGGCACTCGGCTGAGTCGGGTTGGCCCGCGCCATGCTTCAATGGGGGTTGGCCAAGCTGGATTCTGGGCTTGCCACTCCTCTCCCGGAACTACCATGAAGCTGAAGAGCCTTCTGACTGGGGTCCTAACCGCTGTAGCCCTGTCGTCTGCAGCCCAGGGGCAACAGGTCACGTTGAACCAGCAGGACTTCGGAATCTGCTCCGGGGCGCCGTTGTCTTCGTACAGCCATTGGCTGGCTGTTGCGGGCGGCGCCGCATGTCGGTCCGGCATGCCGGGCGATTTGAGCAGCTTCATAAGTGGAGCGTCGTCATCCGGGACCCTCGACTGGACCTTCCTCGAAGGCCCTGTCCCGTTCAACGGGCTGTACGTCACGGGCTACGGAACGTTCTACCTCGACCTGATGGACGGCGAGACTGTGCTGCACACGAGCACTTTCGCCGTCACCGGACACAATGTCTTCGTCAGCCCGGAAGGGTTTGCCGGCTCGGTCACGCGAATCCGCATCCGTCGGCAGTCGGGCATTGGGGCGTTCGGTCTGGGCGAAAACGGCTTCAGCGGTCCTCCGGGAGACCAGAGCGGCGGTTCCAATCCAGGCAATGGCAACGGACCGCCCGGCGAAGATCCTTCCGGTGGCGGTGATCCTTCAGGCGGTGGTCCGCAGGGCAATGGACCGACCGGCAATGGCCCCACCGGCAACGGGCCGCCTGACGACACGGGACCGCCAGACACCGATGGACCTTGGAATGATCCGGGGTTGCCGAATGACGAGGGTCCCGGCGGCGATGATGAGCTCAACAGCCTGGTGAACGAACCGAACGCGACGCCAGAACCCGTGACGCTGCTGCTGGTGGCGAGCGGGTTGGGTGGGGTCGGTGCACTGACGCGCCTTCGCCGCCCGCGAAAGAACAACGACGCGTAAGGACAGTGGGGTGGACCTCGAGCCCGGCGGAAACGCCGGGCTCGTTCTTTTTCGATCGCTCAGAACTTCAGGTCGGCCGCCGCCGCGAAGTCTCTCATGAGTCGCTCCTGTTCCTCCGTCAGTTTCTCCGGAGCAACGATCGTGACTTCGACGATGAGATCTCCGCGTCGCTCGCCCCGCGCGATCCCCTGACCGCGGATCCGGAATCTCTTGCCGGCGGACGTGCCGGGGGGAATGCGGATGGTGACACGTTTATCGTCGAGGGTGGCGACACGCACCTTCGAGCCCAGCGTGGCCTGGGCGATGTTGAGCGGAAGCTCCGCGATGAGGTCCAGGCCTTCGCGCTTGTAGAAACGGTCTGGCTGGACCTGGAACGTGATCAGCAGGTCTCCTGGCGCGCCGCCGGATGCGCCGCGTCCACCCTGCCCCTTCAGCCGGATCTTGGCGCCAGAGTCGATGCCCGTGGGGACCTGCACCATCAGTTTCTTCCGCGCGCGCACCTCACCTGAGCCGTTGCACGTCGGGCATCGTTCGCTGGGCACCTGCCCCCTGCCCATGCACATGGGGCATGGCCGGTTCACCGCGAACCCGCCCTGCCCGAAAGAAACCACGCCACGGCCGGAGCATTCCGGACACACCTTGACCGTCGCGCCCGGTGCCGCGCCGTTGCCATGGCACGTGCCGCACTCCTCCGTCACCTCCAGTTCCACGGGGATCCTGCCGCCTAACGCGGCGACGCGGAACGGCACCTCCAGGGTGGTCTCGACCGTTTGCCCCTGCTCGGCATCCCGGGCCCTGCCACCGCGCGCCCCACCGCCGAACATCGAGCTGAAGAGGTCACCCAACCCCCCGAGCCCGCCGATGTCGAACCCGAACCCGCCGGCCCCCTGATCGGCCTCGGGCCGGGCGCCACCAGGCGAGGGCCCGCGGCGCGCGCCGCCACCACCCGGCGTGCCCCCGCCGAATCCGAAGGCTCCCAGCCGGCGCATGTCGTCGTACTGCTTCCGCTTCTCGGCGTCCCCGACCACCTGATACGCCTCGGAGATCTCCTTGAAGCGATCCGCCGCCTTGGGATCGTTCGGGTTGGCGTCCGGATGGTATCGCTTCGCGAGTCGCCGATAGGCCTTCTTGATCTCGTCCTGGGTCGCGGTCGACGCGACACCGAGGACGCCGTAATAGTCCCGGGTCTGTGCCATCGACCTAACGACTCATCAACCGAGCCACTGCTTCACGACCACCCGCGCCGGCCGCAGGAGCTGGCCGCGGAACAGGAAGCCGGGCTGGTAGACGCGCGCCACCAGGTGATCCTCCTCGCTCGATGCCGCCGGTTCGGTGGCGACCGCTTCGTGAAACGCGGGGTCGAACGGCCGGCCGACCGGATCGACAACCTCGAGGCCGTGCCCCGAGAGCGTCTTCATGACCTTGCGCTCGACCATGGCCACGCCCTGGACCACCGTCCCGCTGTCGACGGTGGAGGGGTCGAGGTGCGCGAACCGCATGATGTCGTCCAGGACCTCGATCAGTCCCTGCACGAGGTCGGCCTGCGCCTTGCCGCCCGCCTCCTGCCGCTCGCGGATCATTCGCTTGCGGAAATTGTCGAACTCCGCGGCAAGCCTCAGATACTTGTCGCGCTCGGTCGCCACCGCGGTCTCGAGCCGTTCCCGCTCCTCCTGCGGGGGAGCATCGACCGACAGCAAGGAGTCCGCCTCGCCGACGGCCGCGTCTTCGGCTGGATCGATCCCGGGAGCATCTCCGGCGTCGCTCCCGAGCTCGGTGTCTCGCGTTGATGACCTTCGTTTGTCCATGGGCTGATCATACGGCGACGAACCGGCGCCTGTGCCAGCGGATTCCGGCAGCGACGCCCAGGTACCACAAGGGAAATGTCGGGTCTTGGAGGGGTGAGCCGCAACGCACACAACCACTCAGTCGGCGGCCGCCAGCTCCCGACGGATCATGTTCAGCGCGGCCTGGGTTGCCCGGAAACGAATTTCGCCCCGGTCGCCCATGAACCGCCCGCCGTGCACAGCGGTCTGACTGTCGAGGTCGACCGCGATCCACACCGTGCCCACTGGCTTCTCCGCCGTTCCTCCATCGGGACCGGCGATGCCGGTGATGCCGACGCCTACCTGGCTGCGCATCAGGGCCCTCACGCCGGCGGCCATCGCCCGAGCCACGTCTTCGCTGACGGCTCCCACCCGGTTGAGCAGCTCCGCGTCGACGCCAAGATGCTCGATCTTCACGGCGTTGTCATAAGCCACGACGCCGCCCAGGAAGACGTTGCTTGCCCCGCTGACTGAAGTGAGCCGCGCCGCCAGCAGACCGCCCGTGCAGCTTTCGGCGACCGCGATGTGCTTGCCCGCCGCGCGACATGCCGCGATCACCACATCGGCCAGGTCGGTCGGACCGTCGGCGTACCAGTGTCGCCCGAGGCGATGCCGCAGCGTGTCGGCTGCTTCACGAAGCGCCCTGTCGGCGTCCTCGGGATGGGCGTCTCGCACGGTGAGGCGGAGATCAACACCTTCCTGACCGGGGAGGTACGCCAGCGATGTCGTGCCGAATCCCTCGGCGTGCTCTCCAAGGAGATCGGGTAACTGCGACTCCGCGATGCCGGTGGTTCGTAGCGTCACCGATCGGATCACCCGGCGCACATCGGCGGTCCGCGCGCGAAGGCGCGGCAGCAACTCGTCCGCCATCAGGCCCCGCATTTCGCGCGGCACGCCGGGCAGCATCGCGACCCAACGCCCCTCTTCATCCTCGAGAAGGAGTCCCGGCGCGGTCCCATGCCGGTTGGTCAGCACCGTGGCGCCTTCCGGCACGAGTGCCTGCAGGCGGTTCGACTCTGGTGGCTCACCGGTCCGTCCGCGTTCACGCCAGATGGCGCGCAGGCCCTGCCAGATGGCGTCATCGTGCCGGAGTTCCCGTCCGAACAACGCGGCGATGGCGGGCCGGGTGCGGTCGTCCGAGGTTGGTCCGAGTCCGCCGGTCGTAATGACGCCGCCGGTCCGGTCCAGCGCTTCGCGAACAGCGGCGGCAATGGCCGCCGCGCCATCGCCGACCGTCGTTCGCCTGACGACTGATATGCCGACCGCGCCAAGCTCGCGCGCGAGCCAGACCGCGTTGATGTCGATGGTTTCGCCGAGCAGCAGCTCGTCGCCGATGGTGACGATCTCGACGATCATGTGAGGACCGGCCGCCGTCGGCCGGACGTCAGCTCGGCCGTTCGGGCCCCGTGGCCAGCGCCGGCTGGCGGATCAACGGTCCATACCGACGGAGGTAGAGGCCCATCGAGTAGACCGTGAGCGCAATGGCCGCGACCATCGAGATGGTGCCGACGATTCCGTTGAACAACGCGAACGCATTCCACGCCTGGCCGCGCCAGCCGTGCTCCATCGCCGCGGTGGACGCCATGAACCAGAACAACGCCGCGCCAACCCAGATCATCTGGAACGTGGTCTTCAGCTTGGCCGGCCCCATGGCCGCGATGACGACGCCACGCTTGGCGGCGAACTGCCGGAAGACGGTCATGAGCACTTCGCGCAGCATGACGACGGCAAGTATCCAGAGCGGCAGGCCGACGAGACCGAGCGGGGTGACGAACGGGTACAGCAGCCGGTGCTCGCCGGGCGAGGCGACAATCGCGCCGACGGTCTCGCCCGCCGCCCAGGCGTTGGACTGCGGCAGCGAGGCGAAGAGAGAGTCCCGCATGAGCCAGTACATCGGCACCAGCGTTGCGACGAGGAGCAGCTTGTCCGCCAGCGGGTCGAGGAGCTTGCCGAGGTTCGTGACCAGGTTGCGTTCCCGGGCCACCTTGCCGTCGACATAGTCGGTGGACGCCGCCACCACGAACAGCAGCCAGGCCGAGAGACGCGGCATCCACGCCGAATTGATCACCAGCGTCGCGATGAGCGGCGTCGCAGCTATGCGCCCCATCGTGATCGCATTCGGCAGGTTCATCGCACGTGAGCGCCTCAGTCGCTTCAGCTCAGTGTCTTCAGGACAAGCTTCGAGATCGCCTTCAAGGTATCGAATACACCCTCTCCCGTCACCGCCACCGCTTCGAAATGGGTGGCCCGCTCGGTCCATTCGCCCGTCTCGAGCTGTGAGGTAAGGTACTCGCCTGCATGATAGGGGTCAGGCGACAAGCGTTGCCGCTCTGCTTCCGTGACTTCCCAACCGGGGTTGAGGGCCTGCTGCAATTCAGCGACCGGCGCGGCGGTCGGAAGGTCCCTTTTGTTGTACTGGATGACGAAAGGCATCTTCGTCAGGTCGTAGCCGTACTCGGCCATGTTGTCGTAGAGATTCTGCATCGATTCCTGGTTGGCCTCCATGCGGTCGATCTGCGAGTCGGCCACGAACACCACGCCATCCACTCCTTTCAGAATGAGCTTGCGGCTGGCGTTGTAGTACACCTGGCCCGGCACCGTATAGAGATGGAATCGGGTCTTGAATCCGCGAATGGTCCCCAGGTCCACCGGCAGGAAATCGAAAAAGAGCGTGCGCTCCGTTTCAGTGGCCAGGGAAATGAGCTTCCCGCGCGTGCTCGGAGACACCTTCTTGTACACGTGTTCGAGGTTGGTGGTCTTGCCGCCAAGCCCCGGACCGTAGTACACCAGCTTGCAGTTGATCTCCCGTGACGCGTAGTTGATCATCGACATGCGCGGGGTCCCGTCCTACTGAAAGAGCCGATCGATCTCGTCGTCGGCGCCGGCGAGAATGGCGCGCGGGGCGCCTGCCTGTGCATCGCGAGCCGACATGGCGTCAACGATGCGCGTGAGTGACTCGGCCGCGGGGCGCAAGCGAAGCCTGACGAGGCCAAGGGTGGTGCGGGCATCAAACAGGACGACGAGGATGGCGCGCCCGGCGATGTCCGCCACGAGCATCGACTCGCGTTCGCCCTGGTGAAAGAGGCTCGTGAAATCGGTTTCGCCGAGCAACCGCGCCAGCTGGTCGTTGGCGCTGAAATCGGCGGCCGTGAGTGTGGCGAACGTGGTGGCGTCGAACGCCGGGCGATCGCCCGCCTGGGCGAGCAACTGGCCTCCGCGATCGACGAGCAGTGCGCAATGCGCGCTGCTCTCCTGCAGCAGGCGCTCCATGCCACGCCGCAGGGCCTGTTCGTCTTCGGGAGTCAGAGTCCAGCTGGTCGCGCTGATCACCATGCCTGTCCGGTACCGGTCGGTTCGTGCACGCCTAACGTTCGCCTTACGTCATGTCGCGCCGCGCCACCAGCGCCTGGGCGATGGTCACGCCGTCCGCGTACTCCAGATCACCGCCCACCGGCAGCCCCCGGGCGATCCGCGTCACCCGCACCCCGTTGGGGGCCAGCGCCTGCTGTACATAGAGCGCGGTCGCCTCACCCTCGATGCTCGGGTTGGTGGCCAGGATGACTTCCCGGACGCCTCCCTCCGCCACCCGCCCCACCAGATCCTCGATCGCCAGGTCTGACGCCGCGACGCCATCGAGCGGCGACAGACGCCCCCCGAGGACGTGGTAGACCCCGCGGTACTCGCCTGACCGTTCGATGGCTCCAATATCTGACGCTTCCTCTACCGCGCAGATAACACTCGCGTCCCGCCGGGGGTCGAGGCAGATCGCGCAGAGGTCCTGCTCGGTCAGGTTATGGCAGCGGGGGCAGGGGTGCACTCGCTCGGCAAGCACTTCGAGCGCCTGGGCGAGCCGGATGCTTCGATCGGCCGGCTGCTTGAGCAGGTGGTACGTGAGGCGCAGCGCCGTCTTCTTCCCAATCCCCGGTAACTTGGAAAGTTCCGTGGTCAAGTCGTCGATCGCGGACATCAACGGCCAGATGGCAGATGGGAGATGTGAGACGAGGGGTGCAGCACGACTGTCCCCGTTCTCAAATGGGAAGCTTGAAGGGGAGGTTCATGCCTCCAGTGATCTTGCCCATCTCCTCCTGTGCCAGCTCGGTCGCCTTCTTCTGGGCGTCGTTTACCGCCACGACGATCAGGTCCTCCAGCATTTCAGCGTCCGATTGGCCGGCGAGCGATGGATCGATCTTGATCCGCTTTATCTGGCCGCGACCGTCGGCTTCGACTGAGACCAGGCCACCCCCGGCCGATCCGTTCACGACGCGGTGCTGCAGCTCGTCCTGCAATTGTTGCAGGCGACCCTGCATCTGCTGCGCCTGTTGGAGAATCTTGAAGAAGTCCGTCATGGTCTCGTTGGGAAATCGTTCCGCCATCGCAAGTTAGGCGGCATTCCCAGCTTGCGGCAAGCGCGTCAGTCCACCAAGTCCAGGTCCAGCGCGTCAATCGCCGCGTTCAGGACCGGATCACGCTTGCGCAGCGCTGCCAGCGTTTCAGAACGGACCGTCGCCACGGTCATGCGGGGAGCGGGCCCTGCCCCGACTGAATCGCCGGCCAGTCGCAGGGAGACCTTCTGGAGTCCGGCCAGCCACGCGCTCATCGCGGCAACCGTCTCTGTGGATTTGGCGGCAAGACCTTCCTGAACCGCTGGCGCTTCCACTTGCAGGACCAGTACACCGGTCGCAGTCGTGCTGACGGGGAGGGACTGCTCGAGAAGCGTCGCGATGAACGGTCGATCGCGACGGATGCCAGCGACCATGTCATCCCAGACCCCAGCCACGGCATTGAGGTCGGAGACAGCAACCGCTGACCGGCCACTCGACAGCCCTGCGTCACGTTTCGGCTGCGTCGGCGTTTGTTGGGGCTCCACCGAGACGTTCGACGCCGGCGCGGCGCGCATGGGAGTCGCGATGCGAGGCCGTGACGGCGGCACCTCGGTTACGCGCGCCACGCTCGCCGGAGTGTCGGCAGCCCGCACGCCGGCTGCACTCATGCCGGGCCGGCCCGGTGACGGTGGTTGAATGCGCCCGGGTGCGCCGGGGGTCGCAGGGTTGCCCTCGCCACCAAAGCCCCTCAGCACGTCCTCGATCGCCACCGTTCGATCGAGCAGCGCGAACCGCACGAGCGCTGTTTCCAGCAGGAGTTGCTGCTGTGTGCTCCTTCGAAAGCGTGGCTCCAGTTCGCCCAGGGCGGACAGCATGCGGAGCAGATCACCCGAGGCCAGTCGACCGCGTCGCTCAGCCAGCGCCGCGCACGTGCGCTCTGACACGTCACCGGGATCGCCGCCAAGCTCGACGGCGAGTTGAGCGCGGACCATGTCGCCAAATCCGCTCAGGAAGAGCCCGAGGTCGACTCCCTGATCGACCAGACGCCCCACTGCGCCAAACACATCTCCGGCGCGCCGTTCGGCAACGATGTCCAGCACCGCGAGTTGCTCTTCCTCGGCGACGAGGCCAAGAGCCTCTCGCACGGCGGACGTCGTCAGTCGCCCATCGTGAAACGCCAGAACCTGATCGGCGAGACTCAGGGCGTCGCGCATGGACCCGTCGGCCGCTCGCCCGATCATCGCCAGGGCATCAGAGTCGGCCTCGACCTTTTCGGACGAGAGGACCGCCGCGAGCCGCGCTCGAATCTCCGATCCGGAGATCCGCTTGAAATCAAATCGTTGCAGGCGACTGAGGACGGGGGCGGCGAACTGAGCGATCTTCTGTGGCTCCGTGGTGGCGAAGACGAAGACCACGCGCGGTGGCGGCTCCTCGAGGATCTTGAGCAGCGCGTTCCATGCCTCACGCGTGAGCATGTGCGCTTCATCGATGATGTAGACCTTCCAACGGGACTCGCCGGACGGCGCGTACATGGCCCGCTCCCGCAGTTCGCGCGCGTCATCGACACCGCGATTCGAGGCCGCGTCGATCTCGACCACGTCCAGGCTGGAGGCGCCGGACCAGATGCGGGTGCACGACACGCACACCCCGCACGGCTCGCCGGACTCGCTGCGCTGTTCGCAATTCAGCGCCATGGCCAGCACACGGGCGAGCGTGGTCTTCCCCGTCCCGCGCGGTCCGCACAGCAGGTACCCGTGCGCAACCCTTCCCCTCGCGATCGCGCCGCGCAGCGTGTTGGACACGTGCGTCTGGACAGCGACGTCGGCGAACGACTTGGGGCGGTACTTTCGGGCGAGAGAGATCAATGTTCACTCGGCTTCGTGCTGCTTGTTTCTTTCAGCGTGTTGCGTCGGCTCCATCAGGGCAGCAGCAGGCAAGAAGCAAGAAGTAAGCAGTAAGCAG
>Ga0209640_10000016_pt1 | contig 82910 bp, 77 predicted proteins | sample RifCSP10_1_FD_184018 | JGI IMG/M metagenome (GOLD analysis project Ga0209640, IMG submission 184018) | Soil microbial communities from Rifle, Colorado - Rifle CSP2_sed 10_1 (SPAdes) (version 2) | ecosystem: Environmental > Terrestrial > Deep subsurface > Rock core/Sediment | place: Rifle...
GTCTGGCTGCGATCGAGGAGCGAGACCAGTGCACCGGTATCGAGCAGCAGCTCACCGCGCATGCTTCAACGACGCGAGAACGTACTCACGATGTCGCTCCGCCAAGTCGGGGATTCCCGACGACAACGAGCCGATGAGGTGCTCCACCCGTTCGGCTCGTTTACCGTCGGCTGACGGTGCTCCCTGAAGGAACGCCTCGAGTGCCATGCGGACGACGTGCGAAGGCCGGCGTCCCAGGCGGCGAGATGTTCGCCTGAGCGTGCGACCCAACGGTGTGGGCAGACGGACGGTGATCTGATCGTCCATAGAGGGATCCTCCAGTGCGTGCACTGCAATTGTAGTGCGACGCACTGCAGCGGGCAAGGTGCTGGCTCGCGACTCCGACCTTCGACGTGTGCCCACGAGGCACACAATGGCATCGGCTCCAGTGTGCCCGGCAGTGTGCCCACACCCAGTCCGAGGACCATCAATCGCCAGCCAACGCCGACCAAGCTGCCAATAAAAAACGGGCCTGAAATCGTGAATTTCAGGCCCGTTCTGTGATCTCGGGCGACCTTAGCAAACCGCCGCCTTCAGCCTCTCGGCCACCTCACCGCAGACGGTAAGTATACGTGAAGGCGGCAGTTGCGCGATCGCGATCAGACGATTCGCGAGGCGACGGTTTTTCGGGATCCGCCTGCATCGAAATACTGAGGAAATCGCCATGTCTTCAACAATCGAGTGGGCACAGTTTTGGGCACAGTCGCGTGAAGCCCGTCAAAACGGGCACGAATCGACGGCTCGGCACTTTCCATCGCGCGCTCGGACGCGCCGGTCTGTGCCTCCGATTGTGCCCACCACGGTGGGTCTGGGGCGACCCGACGACGCTAGACCGGCAGGGACACTCCAAGACTTACGAACGCGCGCGTCAGTTCCTGCCTGAACGCGGAACGCCGTGCGTACTGTTGGCGCAGATCCGCAACCCACACCGAGAGCTCTGCCTCGCGAGCCTTCGGCGCGAATGCCAGGCACGACGCGACCAGCAAGGCGGCGTGTCCGTAATGCCGCCGTCGGGAGTTGCCGAGGATACCCTCGACACGTCTTTCCGCAGCAACTCGCATGGCGGTGATCGCGAGGTCGCGATTCGCGTCAGTCATCGTGATGCTGGGGCACGCGTCTTGAACCAGCCCGACAATCGACGGTGTCGCCAGTTTCGGTTTTCCGGCGACGTCCTCATTGGGAATGTCCGCCAGCAGATCCCGGCCCGTGGACTTGAGTTCCGCGAGGAGAGCATCGCCGACCTTTCTCGCGGTCGCGTTCGCCAGGAGGACGGCGAAAAGCGGAAACACCAGATGACCTGGATGGTCCTCGCTCGACCAGCCGAGCCCCGGGGCCTTCGAGAGCACGTCAGCCGCGGCCCGTAGGTCGCCCACGAGCACGCGAAGCAGTCCGACCTGCCGTCCGGCGGTCTTGGGACAGCGAGTCAGCGCCTTCTTCGCCTTTGCTCGCACCGTGGCGACCGTGTGCCCGTCCGAGGCGATCCATCGCAACAGGCGGGGGTAGCGTGGGGGCACCACGCCACGCGGCTTCCAGGCGTCGCGGTACGTCGGCCCGCCCGAGCTGTTGAGCAGCCAGGGCAGCGCCATCGAGCAGTTCGCCCCGCCAGTGTGACTTGCCCACCAGCGTCGCCGCGGCGTCGTACGCTCGGAAGGCTTCGGGCCAGCGTCCGGCGTCCACGAGCGCCTCGCACCAGGCCAGACATGCCCGTGGCCGCTGCGTCGTTCGGGCCATCCGTTCGAGGCCGCTGACGCCGTCCAGACGGAAGACCGCCTCACGAAGCCAGCGTTCGTGCTCGCTCTCCCATTCGTCCTTCGACTGCCGGAAGCGTCCGAGGCGCTTCACCCACATCGGAAGGAACGTACTGAGGTCCGGCAGGGCCCCAGCTGAGACGTCCTCCATCTCTTTGATCGGATTCAGCAGCGAGCTGACGCCGTTCGCTTGCTGCATGGCGTCTAAGCAGAGCGTCGGCCCGTTGGCCGAGCGGCGTCGTGGTGAACACGCTGGTGACGTACTTCGCGACGCACGTGTTGGCTTCGACCCCAAGGACCTCGTCGACCAGTTCGTGCTGGCCCAGGTCGATGTCCACGACAGCAATCGGCGGCAGGAGCGCCTCGAAGACGCCTCGGGCGCTGGCATGGTCGCCGGCGAGGAACGCCTTGCTGCCCAGACGTAGGTGCTCGCTGACGTCGGCCGGGTCGGCATATCCCACGACACGGGCAGCTTCGGCGAACGATCTCGCGTTATCAACTATTCGCTGCGAGGGACTGCTGGGTTTCCACCCGGCGCGGCCCTTCACCGCACGGGCCATCAGTTGGTCGACGATCGCCGTTCGCGCGTCGGGAGCGACCTCGTCCAACACGCCGCGCACGAGCGCGCGTAGCTCCGGCGCGGTCATCGCCTCGAGGGCGCTGTTGAAGTCTGGGTCTTCCGCGGGTACGCGAGAAGGCGCCCGGCGACCCCGACTTCTCACGGCATTCTCCGGGAGTTACGATTGACGGCGGCGGCGGAGCGTCGCCTTCGCGTCATGGGCATGACGAGCCCTGGCCGCAGGGAGTCTGGCGACCGTGGTCCACTCGCCGCGCTCGACAGATCTGAGGAGCGCGCGCTCATCGGCGTCGAGATTTGGCATGGGGCGTTCGCGGCTGGCGACCGATGGGGACGCCGACACTACGGACGAAGCCGTCCGGTCACGACGACGATTCATACGAGGCATCTCTCCGTCAGGATAGCGCAGCCGCATCCTTTGCACACGCCTCGCACCTTACGCCAGTGGGATTCCGCCGTCGCGCGTGCCAAGAACGGCCGGTCACCCGTCACGCCTCAAGGCACCGTTTCACCGGCACGCGTTCGGGTGGATCATAGTGGTCGGAACAGCGCCGCGCAGCGGCCCGACTTCAATGGACGGAGCACTACGCATCGTCAACCAACAGTCTCCCGCCGAACTGAAGATTCGACTCTTTCGTTCACTGTTTCGAGGACGGGAGGACGTCTACCCACGGCGCTTCGAGAGCCGAAGGACGGGCAAGTCGGGATACGCGCCGGCCTGCTCGAACGAGTGGGTGCGCGGCATCTGCGAGAAGCCTCGGGTCAAGTGCGCTGACTGTCAACACCGCCGATTCTTGCCGGTGACTGATGAAGTCATTCGCTGGCACCTATCGGGAGAGGATGAACACCGCGAGCCGTTTGTCGCTGGCGTCTATCCGCTGCTGCTAGACGAATCGTGCTGTTTCCTAGCCGTCGATTTCGACAAAGCGAATTGGCAGGACGACGCCGCGGCCTTCCTTGAGGTGTGCCGGCGACTCGATCTCCCCGCCGCCTTGGAGCGGTCGCGGTCCGGCCGCGGTGGTCATGTCTGGATCTTCTTCGAGCAGGCCATCTCGGCAGCGCTGGCGCGGCGGCTCGGATCGCACCTCCTTACAGAAACAATGGAAGGACGACCCGACGTCGGTCTGGATTCATACGACCGGCTGTTTCCAAACCAGGACACGTTGCCGCAGGGGGGATTCGGCAACCTCATCGCCCTGCCCTTGCAGAAGGGACCGCGCGACCACGGTCACAGCGTCTTTCTGGACGAACGCTTCGTGCCGTGGACTGACCAATGGGCATTCCTCTCCAGCATCCCGACGGTGGGGCGAGCCCACGTTGAGCACGTCGTTCACGACGCCGAGCGTCGGGGACGGATTCTCGGTGTTCGTCTGCCGCCTCAAGAGGATGGTGAGGAGGAGCCCTGGACTGCGCCGCCATCTCGTCGACGCGTGGATCCACCGATCACCGGCGAACTCCCGTCAACGTTGGAACTGATCCTCGGGAACCAGATCTACGTCGCCAAGGAAGGGCTACACCCTGGCATGCGGAACCGCCTCCTCCGACTGGCAGCTTTTCAGAATCCTGAGTTCTACAAGGCCCAGGCGATGCGAGTGTCGACCTACAACAAGCCGCGCGTCATCGCCTGCGCCGAAGATCACCCCCATCACATCAGTCTGCCAAGGGGCAGCCTCGACGAGATAAGCCAGACGCTCAAAGGCCTCGGCATTCATCCTACTTTTCGCGACGAACGCTGCGCCGGTCGCCCTCTGGACGTGACTTTTCAGGGAGAGCTGCGGCCTGAGCAACGCGTCGCCGCCGACGCCATCCTCGCATACGACACCGGCGTGCTGGCCGCCACCACCGCCTTCGGCAAGACGGTCGTGGGTGCGTGGCTGATCGCCACGCGCGGCGTCAGTACGCTCGTGCTCGTCCATCGGCGCCAGCTCCTCGACCAATGGGTCGATCGCCTATCGACATTTCTGGGCATCCCCGCCAAGTCAATTGGGCGTATCGGAGGCGGGCGAAACACCCCCACTGGGTTACTGGATGTCGCGGTTATCCAGAGCCTCGTCAAGCAGGGTGTCGTCGACGATCGGGTCGCCGACTATGGCCACCTGATCGTGGACGAGTGTCACCACCTGTCGGCCCACAGTTTCGAGCGGGTCGCGCGGCAGGCGAAGGCGCGGTTCGTGCTCGGGCTATCCGCGACGGTGGCGCGGAAGGACGGTCACCACCCGATCATCTTCATGCAGTGCGGGCCGGTCCGGCACCGCGTGAATGCGCGGGTGCAAGCGGCATCCCGACCGTTTGAACATTTCGCCCTCGTTCAGCCAACGTCGTTTCACCCCGCCAGGACTCCCGACGCGGACAAGCGAGTGGAGTTCCAGACGCTGTATCAAGAACTGGTTGAGGATGACGCTCGCAACCGGCGCATCTGCGCCGACGTCCTCGAGTCGGTGAACGCGGGTCGATCGCCGCTCGTGCTGACCGAGCGCCACGACCATCTCGACCGTCTGGAGCGCGAGCTCTCCCAGGGCGTCCGTCACCTGATCGTTCTGCGCGCGGGCATGGGCAAGAAGCAGCGACAGGCCCTCAGCGAGCGACTGGCTGCCATTCCGCGGGACGAGGCCAGGGTCCTCCTGGCGACAGGCAAATACGTCGGCGAGGGCTTCGACGACCCACGGTTGGACACGCTGTTCCTGACGCTCCCGGTCTCGTGGCGTGGCACCATCGCGCAGTACGCCGGCCGCCTGCACCGCCTGTACGACAGCAAGCGCGAGGTGCGGATCTATGACTACGCGGATCTCAACGTTCCGATGCTCGCGCGCATGTTCGATCGCCGATGTCGCGGCTATGAGGCCGTGGGCTACACGGTCATGCTCCCGGCCAGCGCGATTCCGGGTTGGCCTTCCGATGTCGTGCTGCCCGCCGATCCAATCTGGAAGCGTGACTACTCTGGTAGCGTCCGCCGACTTGTCCGAGATGGCGTGGACACGCCGCTGGCGAGCCTGTTCGTTCACGCGGCTCGCACGTTCCCGGAAGACGCCGACGGAGTGGATCGAGCACGGAGTGCGACGGAGGCGTTCTTCTTCCGGCGGCTCGAGACCCTCCCTGAAACTAAAGGGCGATTTCGTTTGAATGTCGCGCTCCCGATTCCGTTCGACGGTCAGAGCCGGATGGAAGTCGATCTTCTGTGCGCCGATGGGCGCGTCGCGATCGAACTGGACGGTGCCCAACACTTCGCGGACCCAGTCGCGTACCGGAGGGATCGACGCAAAGACCAGCTCCTCCAGGAGAACGACTACTTCATTCTCCGCTTCCTGGCTGAGGACGTGGGCAAGGAGCTTGACCTTGTGCTCGATACCGTGCTGCGAGGGCTCAGCCACCGGGCACAATCCTCATCGGTTGCGAAGACCCTCAGTGTCTTCAGGCGGCCGCCATCGTAGTCGTCGCGCATGGCACGTCCGAGTCGAGGTCGACACCGTTGTGAGGTCACCGACCGGCGTGGAGTCGGCGCCCGAGGGCGTCAATGGCCTTCATCACCTCCGCGAACGGCGGGACCACACCAGTGATCATCATGGTCATCGCGTCGTAGTCCCGTTCGAGTAGCACCTGCATGTCAGGAGGTGGCACCAACCTGAATCTGCCGGCCACCGCGTGGTCGAGCTCAAAGTCTGGACTGTTGAAGAACATCCTCGCGTGGCGTGCGCAGTCGGAACCAAGCGTGCGATCCGCTATGGCCCGCTCGCCTAGCGGTGACTGGAGCATCCGGAACACATCGAAGTAGTGGCGCGACACGCGTTGGCCGCCATGGCGCAGCTGCCCGCGCCGGTCGTGCCACGAGCGCAGCCCATGCAGAATCACGACTTTGTCCCAGAAGGTCCGTTGCGGCTCCACCGTCGTGATGCTGGTCACCTGCAGATCGAGGGCCGCCACATCGTCGGCGGCATACGGCTTCACGGTGGTCAACACGTGGGGGTCCAGGGCCGACCTGGCCCCCACTTCAATCTTGACGGCTGAGCGGATGTAGGGATTGGCGCTCGCGGTGACGACGGGGTACCAGAAGAGCACGGTCTGCTGGTCGGTGTCTGCCGGATCGGGCTCCGCGCGCGTCGCGTGCGTCTCCTCGAGGACTGGTGCCCTCCCTTCGCAGGCTTCTTCCTCGACTACCCCGGTCGGCGGCCCGCAGCCGGCCGCACTTGTCGGCTCTCATCGAAACCCCTTCGGCTGTAGCTGCGTCCACGATTCGTGATCACTCGGACCACGCGGCGGCCTGATCGCGCCGGCCGTGGAGAACTCTGGCGATCAGGACGTCCCCGTCGTGTCGGTAGTAGATGACGTGATTTTCGACGGCGAATGACCGAACCACCGGCCCAAACTCCGGCCGGAGGCGACCCATTCGAGGCTGGTCGGCCAACAGTTCGAATCGGTCGATGATGGCGTCAGTGAGTCAGTCGGCGGTTGCGGGGCTGGCGTCCTCGGCGACGTAGGACCAGATCTCTTCGACGTCCCGCTCGGCCAGAGGGGACAACCGATAGGGCATCTAGGACTTCTTGACTCGAGCCGCACGACCACGCGACTTGATCCGCTCGGCGAGTTGCCGACCTGAGGTCTTGTCGTAGTTCCGACCTTCACCCCGAGCCAACTGGGCAAAGCCTGCCTGGACGTCGGCACGCAGCTGCTCACGCGCTTGATCGCGTTCCTTCAGGAGTCGCAGCGCCTCTCGGACGACTTCGCTCGCGGTCTGGTACAGGCCGCTCTCAACCTTTTCGTTCACGAGTCGTTCGAGCTCGGGTGTGAGCGAGACATTCATCGGAATCAGCCCTCATGTCGAGGCTAGCCGTCATAGCGGATATTGTCAATATTTGACATAAACTGACAGGCGCGCCACGGCCGAGCTGTCCCTGAAATTGCCCCTGAGACGACGCAGTGTGCCCAAACGCGGTCCGACGACCATCACCCGGCAGCCAACGCCAACTAAGGTACCAATAAAAAGCGGGCCGAACATCTTGAGGATTCCGGCCCGTTCTGTGATTTCCGGCAGACACACTCGCGGAAAGACGTCGAGAACCCGCGCGCGCTGATGCCGCGCGTTGTGCGTCGTTGCGGTTTCGGCCACGATTAGCCTCCTCACGATTCGAGTGATCCGACACGCCGGCATCACGGTCGGGGATCCGACACACCCCGTCAGCCGCCGCCTTCCAAGCGCGCGTTTTCAGGAACCTATGGCGGGTTGCGATATGGCTCGGATCTTGAGATCCCACACCGCATGCTCCATTTTCCCAGTTGTTTTGCCGCTGACGGAGAAGCCACGCCGCGCATGCGGACGGGCGATCGGCGCCGCTCTACCGCCCTGGTTGGTCCGTTGTCCGGATATCGTTGCAGTGTCAACCGTACGCCCACTCGCATCAGCAACCTCACGCCGGCCGGCTGCCTGATCGAGTCGCACGAACCGGAACAAGTCGGCCTGCGGATGCAGCTGGAGATCGCGCTTCCCGAGGACGGCTGGATCTACGTTGACGCCGAAGTTTCAAGCATTCTGGATGGCTGCGGATACGTGGTGAACTTCCTCGACCTGCCCGCCGAAATACTCAACCGGATCGAACGCGCTATCCGACAGTAGGAGTGTGAGCCTCCTCGGATTCAGTCATTTAGCGATTCTTCGGGGCCTTCCCCTGCGCCTGCCGACCGTTCATCGTCGAGGAGCAGGTCCTACACACCCCTCTGGAAGACGAGGCAGTACTGTCCACCGGGCCAGTTGTTGTGCCGGTCAATCAACGTCAGACCGACACGTTCCAGTTCGGTGATGACGACCGCCGGTGGGACGCCGTGACCGCCACGGTTGCTGGGCACATCGCGAACCGGAATAAAGACGGAGAGCAGCCAGGATGGCTCAAAGTCGATGATCGCCAATCGTCCTTGCGGCCGCAGCGCCTCCACGAGGGTGAGATTCGTTTCGACGGGTAGGGTGACGTGGTGGTAGACACCGCGCAGAAACGCGGCGTTACAGCAACCAACGGGCAAGCCGGTTGCGTCCGGTTCGGCCTGGATTACGGTGACATTCTTGAGTCCCGCACGCGCCACGCTCGTCCGCAGCGCGTCCACGGCGGCAGCGTCGATTTCAGTGGCAAAGACATGCCCCGACGGTACGACGCGCGAGGCGAACTGTCGGGTGAACGCGCCGTTGCCGGCTCCGACGTCGGCCACGCGGCTGTCAGGGCCAAGTCGAAGGATCTCTGCCAGACGGTCCGTTTCCTGGGCAACGCGGCGGGCCGCGATCGCCCGATAGCCGACCCAGCCCAGGGCCGCCACGCCCGCTGCAATGAGGATCCCCATCGGTGATGTAGCTCCTTCGCTACCTGACCGATACAGAGTGCGACGCGTTCAGACCAAGCGGTCTCTTTCATGCGGCCCATGCACGGGCCGACCCACTACGGAGGTGGCCATGGAACGAATCCGGACATTCTTGATCGCCCTGCTGTTCGCTCTGGTCGTATGGCTGCCAGTCTCGGCCCAGCAAAGGCATGTTGTGGACCAAGCGACACTCGATCAAGTGGTTGCCGACCACGTCCACCAAACAGCTGACGATCGTGAGGCAATACTGCGCGTGCTGGAAATCGAGCAGGTGCGCAAGCTGGCGGGAGAAGTCGGTCTTGACCTGAAGCGTGCGGAAGCGGCGGTCGCGACGCTCGACAACGTCGAGCTGAGTGTCATCGCGGCTGACGCGCGGATGGTCAACGACGCGCTCGTAGGGGGCCAATCGAACGTCACGATCTCGACGACCGCTATCATCATCGGCCTGCTGGTGCTGATCCTCATCATTATCGCCGTCTAACTCGAACCGAAGGTGCTCTCCCCCAACTCCGTGGCGAGGTGCGATCAATTGCCCCAGTGCAGTACCTCAAGCCGAACGCGCGTACGGCCGTCCCGGATAAAGCCAAGCGCCTGTGCCGCGCCATAGGACAGATCGATGAGAACGCCGTCGGATTGAGGACCCCTCGCCGGCCCTCGATCGAGAATCCGCACGTGGACAGCCCGGCCGTTCGTGAGATTTGTGACACGCACCATCGTTCCGAACGGGTAGGTGGGATGTGCGGCCACCATGGCGCGCATGTCGAAGCGCGCGCCGCTGGCCGTGGTCTTGCCGTCGAATCCAGGTCCGTAGTACGAGGCCAACCCCTCACGGACGTCAAGGATCGTGGTGGACGTACGCGATCGAGCAGCGCAGCCGGGAACGATCATGACGAAAGCGACAATCAGAATCGTGCTTCTTCGCAACTGCAGCTCGTGTGTCGAACGCACATCAACTACGGCGAGCGTTCGGATACGCGGTCACGGGTAACTGGAGATGGCTGCTGGCGCATCGGGCAACAGGTCTGCCATCGAGGGTAAACTCGCCTCAGGGAGCGCCTAACAGCACGCGCCTGATGCGCTTAGCGAGCCGCTGCCCGCCCGCCTCTGTATGACGGCTGGGTTCGCTCGTTCCCCACCTCGACACACATCCGTTACCGAATATCGATTTCGTCTTGGAGCACCCTGCTCGTGGCACTACGCGAAGGATGGAACGAACCTTCCATTGACGCATCTCCCTTGACCACACTTCTGCGTGCGGTTCATGAATCGTCTTGGCGAACTCCTCGGCGTGTTTCTCGGCCTTGGCCCTGAGGCGGTTCAGGTCGGCGCCCGAGAGAGCCGCGTGTCGCATGAATTCGGCGGTCACTATCGCGCGGCTTTGCTATTCGCCCGGGTGGCCCGTGAAGGATCCTCCCGGCTGGCTCGGAGGTGCACGCCGGGTCAGGACCTGACGGAACCGCGACGGTGTTGCACCAAATATGCGCGGATCAACCCACCGCCACCCAGGATCGCGCACAGCACTACGGGGATCCGGTAGACGGCCACGACTTCCTCGAGAAACACCGCGCCAAGCGCCCCGACCGTGACAATCGCGAACGCCCCAATGATGAGCGGCCGGGCAAGACCGTCCCGGAGAAAGGCGGACGCAACAATCGCCAGAAGGGCACCATGAAACAGCACGAACCCTGCGTAGCCGTCGCGGGTGGCCTCACTCAACCGCCACCCGTATCGCACAGCCCATACCAGGGCGACGTGACTCAGGATGACGACAGCGACGGCACGCCACAACGCTCGCGGGACATGCCCCCTCGCGGCAGTGACTGCGGCGACGGCCAGTCCCGCATATCCGATAGGTGCCAGCAGAAATGTGACGAATTCAGCCAAGGGACCTCACGATGAACGCATGGGCGCGATGCCACTCGTCACGATATTCGCGGTGACACGGAGATTAGTCAGCCCCTTGCAGTTGCAGCCAGCGACCAGAACAGTTGACACCCGCTGCTTCGAACAGAGAACAGCGACGTCCTTTTGCGTGGCCGACGTGAACCGCCCACGGATGACGTTGTGAGCAGCCTTGTTTGAGAAGGTCTGAGGGACTTCGCAGCCGCGACGTTCAAGTTCCTGGCGAATTGCGACGGGCAAAGCGGAGAATGCCGCGGGCTTGAGTCGAACCGTTTCCGCATTCGCCCGCTCCCAGTCCTGTGCTGTCGACGGAAAGCCGAGCGACAGGGCCAGAGCCGAAACGAGAATGAAGATGAACCCGATGTTCCCCATCTTCTTGGACCGCTATACGGCTCCTTACGAGGATTTTGTACCCGTTGGCGTGCTTATACGTCGAGCCGTAAAGCGGTCTTAGGCGCGCGGAGCGCGCCAAGAGATGCTGGCCAACCAGCCGGGGGGCGTGGCCGGGGATATCAAGGGGCACGGCCCCTTGGCTGGTTAACTCTGTGCCTATCGTTCTGGTTGCTCAGGCCATGTCAGACAGGCGGTGAACTTCAGCCACTCGAACGACGCCCGCTCGCCTCGTCGGGGCGGCGTCAGCCGGAACTCGTCCAAACGCAGCCAACCTCGCCCGAACGACTCGACTTTCTCGACGTCCTCCGATGTCGTCGCACTGCCGTTGTACTCGATGCCGCGCCCCAATTCAGGTGAAAAGATGAAGTCGCGGAGTTCTCGAGGGGCGTTGACACTGCCGTCGTTCGCGTTTGTGTTGTCCGCGTTGCGAAAGTGCCACCCGTTGATCTCGCGCGGATTCGGCACAAAGTGCCAGGGCGGCGTGAGGCGCGACAGGTCCTCCATTTCCCGACCGTTCTGGGTGACCTGAAGGAGCCACCCTTCCTCTGCCGGAACAAGGCGAAGAATCCATCCACCGGACGTTGTCGCACGAAACGCAGCGCCCCTGAGGACGTCACCTTGTATCCGTTCCGCTCTTCGGCCAGGCTCCACCTCGCATCGGGGCGGGGCGAGTTGGACGCTCGCCGTGCTCAACGCAGCCACAAACAGTGCGAAATGAATCATTTTGTTGTCCCGCTAGAGTCTACGCCCACGTTTCACCGTCGTCGATGACGCTTCAACCCCACGCAACTGATCTTTATCGGGTACCCTTCGGAGATGGGTATCTGGATTGGGGTTGTCGTCGTCGGCTTGATAGCGGCGGGGGTAGCGATCAAGCGCCTGCTCGCGCGCTCGTCTAGATCCTCAGACATCGATCTCGGAGAGGTCAGCCAAAGTTGGCTGACCGACAAGCGGGCGGACAAGCGCGAGCATTAGTGGCGCTCGCGACGCCCGCTCCGTCGGCCGCGCCATGATTGAGCGACTCAATTGACCTCGACGGCCGCACGCTCAATCGCGAAGGAACACCTCCACGGCGCGACAGAAACCGCCGCGTACGCCACGCTGGCCCTCACGGCCTTTGCCGCCAATTCCGTCCTCTGTCGCGTCGCGCTCCGCGACGGCTCGATCGATCCGGCCAGCTTCTCGTCGATTCGGATCGTCTCCGGCGCCGTGATGCTGCTGATGGTGATGTTCTGGACCGGCGGCGGCGACCGTGACACACCAAGGTCGTGGACGTCGGCCGGCATGCTGTTTCTGTATGCGGTGCCGTTCTCGTTCGCCTACACGCAGCTGACCACCGGCACCGGGGCGCTGATCCTGTTTGGAGCGGTGCAGATCACGATGCTGGCGGCCGCGGCGTGGTCGGGCGAGCGGCTGCGGACCACGCAGTGGCTTGGCGTCACGGCCGCGCTGCTCGGCCTCGTGTATCTCGTGCTTCCGGGACTGGCAGCGCCCCCGCTGCTGGCGGCGACGCTCATGGTGATCGCGGGCCTGTCGTGGGGCATCTATTCGCTGCGCGGACGAGGCCTGGCCAATCCGCTGGCGCAAACCACCACCAACTTCGCGCGCGCAGTGCCGATGGTGCTCATCGTCAGCCTGCTGACGCTGCCGCAGTTTCACGTCGAGCCTCGGGGAATGCTCTTCGCGACGGCGTCTGGCGCTGTGGCGTCGGGCCTCGGCTACGTGTCGTGGTACGCGGCGCTGCGCGGCCTTACGGCCACGCGCGCGGCGGTGTTGCAGTTGTCGGTTCCGGTCATTGCAGCCGCCGGCGGCGTCGTCTTCCTGACGGAGCCGATCTCGGTGCGCCTGGTGGTTTCAGCAATGTTGGTCATCGGAGGGACTGCGCTGACGCTCGCGCGCCGCGGACCAGAGTCGTCGCGCCGATAAAGGTTGGGTGGCGCGACGAGCACAGTCGCGCGAGAATACGCCCACATGCGGGGGACCAGCTCATGCGGTGTTTCAGGATCCTGACGACCGTTGTCGCGAGCGCGATGCTGTGCTCGGTCGGCGTTGCGGCGCAAGCGTCTTTCGGCCGGCTCGCAGGCACGGTGTTCGATACGAGCGGTGGCGTGGTTCCGGCCGTCACTATCACGCTGACGAACGAGCTCACCGGACAGCAGACGCAGACCACTACGAACGAATCGGGCGCGTTCCTGTTTCCTCAAGTGCAGCCAGGGTCCTACACGGTGACGGCGAGCCTCTCAGGGTTCAGGACCGCCGAGTTCACGCAGGTCGAAATCAACGTGGGCGCCGAACGCTCGTTGACGGTTCGGTTGGAAGTGGGCGCGCTCACCGAGACGCTCAGCGTCAGCGCCGGCGGCGCCCTGGTGCAGACCACCACGCCTGAAGTGACGCAAACGGTCATCCAGCGTCAAATCGTCGATCTGCCGCTGACCGGCCGCAACCCCATCGAGCTGATCAAGCTCCAGGCAGGCGTGCCGGGCATCGTCAATCGCACTGAAACGGCCATCAACGGCGGCCGTCCAACCTGGACGCAGCTCACGCTCGACGGCATCAACATCCAGGACAACTTCATCCGAACCAATGCCCTGAACTTCTCTCCGAACCGGCCGACGGCCGCCACGGTGAGCGAGATGACGATCACCACGGCCGTGCCGGGCGCCGATGCTGCAGGCGGCGCCACCGCAGTCCACCTGGTGACGCCGTCCGGCACCAATCGTTTCCAGGGCGATGTCTTCGGGTTCAACCGTACCAACAGGCGCGCGTCGAACTCGTTTTTCAACGAACGCAGCGGCCTGCCTGTGCCGAAGCTCAGTCAAAACCAGTTCGGCGGCAAGCTGGGCGGGCCGGTCGTGCGGAACCGCCTGTTCTTCTTCGGGTACTACGAAGGATACCGGCTGCGGACGGAGGCGACGCAGAACAACGTCATTCCCGCGTATGACGACCTCGTGCAAGGGATGTTTCGCTACGTGGGAAACGACGGGCAGGTGCGCGCGGTGAACGTGCTGCAGTTCTCCGGGCTGCCGCCCGACCCGGTGGTGCGGCGCGACATCCTTGGCAGGGTGCCGACGGCATCGAACGTCAACAACTTCGATGTGGGCGATTCCGCCGGGGGCAGACGACTCAACACGGCGGGGTACCGCTTTCTGCAGGAGAACTTGAACGACCGGCACCAATGGGGTGTCCGGTTCGACTTCGAGGCCACGCCCGGGCACCATTTCGAAGCCAACTACGCCTGGTTCACCGAGACGGACGATCGAAGCGATCTCGACGGCATCCACGAACGTCCGGTCGTGTTCACCGACTCAACGGTTCACCGCTACGTCGGCGCGTGGCGGTGGAGCAGGGCGACGTTCATAAATGAAGTTCGCGGCGGAGGCAATCTTGCGCCAGGGGCGTTCGAGAGCCGCGAGGATTTTGGCGACGCGATTTTCGCGCTTCCGTTGATCACCGATCGCATCGCGAGCTTTCAGCCGCAGGGGCGCGACAGCCGCTTGTTCCAGTACAACGACACGGGGTCATGGCTACGCGGCAACCACGAGCTGCAATTCGGCGGTAAGTTGCAGCAAATTCGCATCAATCCGTACGACTTTGCCGGCCGCTTTCCGGAGGTGGGCTTCGGGTTCAGCGCAGCCGCGCCGGCCCGCGTGCAACTCACCGCTGCGCAGTTCCCAGGCGGTATCAGCGCTGCCGATCTGTTCTCGGCGAATGGATGGCTCGCGTTCCTTTCGGGAACGGTGTCCTCCGTCGGCCAGACGTTTCGGGTCCTCGACCGGACAACCGGCTTCGTGGCCGGGATCCCGACCGACACCAACTACAGCCTGAACAATACGTCGATTTTCCTGCAGGACAACTGGCGCTGGAAACCAAATCTCACCGTGCGCGCCGGCTTGAAGTGGGAGTACTACAGTCCGCTCCGCGAAGACGACAACCTCGCGCTGCTGCCCCGGCTCGACGGCCGCGCCGTGCGCGACGCGCTCCTCGATCCAAACGGGCGAGTGGCGTTCGTCAATGGCGGCTTCTACAAGAGAGACCTGAACAACTTCGCGCCGACGTTCGGGTTCGCCTGGGATCCATTCAAGGATGGCCGCACAGCCGTTCGTGGAGGCTATTCGCTGACGTTCGTCAACGAAGAGACGATGACGGTCGGGATCAACGCGGCAACCGCCAATTTCGGCCTCGAGGCCGACGCGTTTCTTCCGAACGTGTACACCACCGTCGCAGCGGGTCTCCCTGTCGTCCCGGCGCCGGCGTTCACGAGCGAACGCACGTACGCGGATCAGTTGGACATTTCGCCGATCGCTGCGGCGTTCGCCATCGATCCCGACATCAGGCAGCCGCACGTTCATCAGATGAGCGTCGGCGTGATGCGCGAGCTGCCATGGTACCTGGCGGGCGAAGCGCGGTACGTCGGCACGTTCGGCCGCGGGCTGTGGCGCGGCATCGACTTCAACCAGACCAACCCGCACGGCGCGTTCGGTCAGGACTTTCTGCGCGCGCGCAACAATGGATTTCTCGCGCTGCAGGCGACGGGCGTCTTCGATCCGGCCTTCAATCCGGCGATCGGCGGCAGCCAGCCGCTCACGGTGATTCCAACATTCGGTGGCGGCTTCCTGACGAACGCCACGGTGCGAGGCCTGATTCAGACTGGTCAAGTGGCTGGGCTCGCAGACCTGTATGCGACGAGCGCCGGGCCGACGATCGGTGCGATGGCCCGTCAGATATTCCTCGCCAACCCGGGCATCTATGTTGCCGATCTGATTCACAATGGCGGATTCACCGACTACCACGCACTGCAACTCGAGCTGCGGCGTCAGCTTCGAGGCGGGGTGATGGGGCAAGTCAACTACACGCTCGCCGATTCGCGCTCGAATTCTGCCGGCACGTCGCAGGTTCGCTTCGAGCCCTTCCTCGACAACGCGCGTCCCGAGTTGAACGAAGGTCGCACGCCGTTTCACGTGACGCACGTGATCAACGCGAACGTCATCGCCGAGCTCCCGTTCGGCGTCGGCAAGCGATGGATGAATCGAGGCGGCCTGTCGGACACGCTCGCCGGTGGATGGCAAGCGAGCACGATCGTCCACTGGCAGAGCGGATCGCCCTTCTCGATTGTGGCCAGGCGAGGGACGTTCAACCGCGCGCCGCGGTCGGGCAATCAGACCGCGCGGAGCACGCTCAGTGCGGATGACATCAGGAAGCGACTGGGAGTGTACGAGGCCAACGGCAATATCTACTGGATCGATCCTGCGCTCATCGATCCGAGCTCCGGCCGGGCTGTCGGCGCCGACACCCTGACGAACGCGGCGTCGTTCGCGGGGCAGGCGTTCTTCAACCCCATGGCGGGGGAAGTGGGAAACCTCGACATTCTCGCGTTCGATGGTCCGTCGCAGTTTGTCGTCGACCTGGCGCTCGCCAAGCGCGTGCGGCTCTGGCGCCGGGCAGGCCTGCAGCTGCGCGCCGACATTCTCAATCTCTTCAACACCGTGAACTTCTGGGTCGCTGATTACGACATCAACAGCACGACATTCGGCCAGATCACGGACGTCAACACAAATCCGAGAATCGTTCAGCTCGAAGTCAAGCTGGATTTCTGAACGTACCGGTCCGGCTAAAGCCGGACACTACGTACGTCGCAGGAACATGTCGCCGGGGCGGCGTACGTAGTGTCCGCCTTCAGGCGGACTAGCCAACCCAGAACCGAACGTGAACACGAACAGAGAAGCCAGAACCGAGAAGGGTGAACGACAGGGCACGGTTGAAACCCCTCCGTGCCTCGTTCCGTATCCATAATCATCCGTGCCCACAAGCGACGGCGAACTGGCTCGTCAGGCGCTCGCCGGATCGCAGGAGGCGTATCGGACGCTAGTTTCGAGGTACGCCTCGGCGGCAGTCAACATGGCCGCACGGCTCGTCAACGATCGCACGCTTGCCGAGGATCTTGCCCAGGACGCGTTCGTCAGGGCATTCGCGCGCCTGAAGACCTACGATCCCGAGCGGCGCTTTTCAGCCTGGTTCTTCCAGATCCTTCATAACATCGCGGTGGATCACTTCCGCCGCAAGCGTGTCGCCACCTCTTCGCTGGACGAGCTCCAGGCGGGCGGCTATCCAGGCCCACCCGCAGACGATGCGGCGTCTTCGCCGCACGTGGATGTGGAACGCAAAGCGCTGGCTGCGGCTCTGGCCAAGGCGCTGCAGTGCATCCGCACCGAGCACCGCGAAGCCATCGTCCTCAGGTACCAGCAGGGCCTTACGGTGGAGGAAATTGCCGAGACCCTTCGGCTCCCCGAGGGGACGGTCAAGACCTATTTGCACCGAGGGCGAAAGGAGCTTGCGGCAATCCTGGCCGCTGCGGGCTGGAAACCCTGATTGGCCGGCTTGAAACCCGAAAGCGACGATGTCCGTAAAGGAGGCAAGAGGCACCATGGGCCGCTGGCGAACGCACACCGAGCACTGGCTGTCGAGCGAGGAGCACGACCTGGATGACACCGCCGACGCGGCGTTTGCGCAGGTATTTGCGGCGTTGTCGGCGGTCGATCCCTCTGCCGATTTCGCTCAGCGAGCCGCCAGCGCGGCGTGGCTCGCACGCGCGCGCCGCCGACGGGCGATGGCCATTGGAAGCCTGGCGGCGTCCATTCTGATCGTGGTCCTGGCGGGCGCCGCCGCATACGGCGTTTTTGGCATCGCGGGAGGGTGGCTCGTGACCGCAGCCGCGACGATGGTCACCAACTCGGCGGTGTCGCTCATCGTCGGCGTCACGACGGCTGTGCAGTGGTGGTTCGCCACCGCGCGTGCGGGCACCACAGTTGCTGACATCATGACGACGCCGCAGAGCGCAGTGACACTGTTGGGAATTGAGCTGGTCGGTATCGCGGCGCTCTACATGCTGCAGCGGCTTCTACGCTCCGAGGTCAGGTTTCGTGATCCAGGAGCGCTCTGTTTCTAGAGCGATGCTACGGCGCGTACTACGTGGAATACGTGGGCTTTCGAGGTACAGGGCAATGACGAAGCACTGGACAGTCGGCGTAACGGTCGTCGTTCTTCTCCTCTCCCTTCAGAACGTCGGGCACGGACAAGCCACGGACACTCAGTCGAATCTGAGCACGCAGCTGCGCGAGAGGTACGACGTTGTCGCTTTGCAGCAGGGCGTGGCGCTCGTGCCTCGTGAAAGTGGAAGCCTCGTGCGCATGATTCAGGTCGTGGACGGCGTGGTCACGGTGGATGGCGAAACGCTCACCGGTCAGCAGCTCCGCGACAGGCTCGGCGCCGATGCCGACCTCGTCCTGCAGGTGACGTATCTCAATCAGCAGCAGCAGCGGGAGCTGGCGGGCGCCGCGCCCGTGTCGCCCCCGCCCGGTGGTCCTGCGCCAGAGCCCGCCGATATCGTCGAGCGCACTGAGACCAGAGGGGATCGTGTGCGATTTGGCAGCGACATCACCGTTGAGCGCAACGAGCGGTTGGACGGCGACGCGGTTGCAATCGGCGGCTCGGTGACCGTCAATGGCGAGGTCACCGGCGACGCAACCTCGATTGGCGGGACGCTGACGCTCGGGCCCGACTCCGTGGTGCGCGGCGACGCCGTTTCAGTTGGTGGGACGCTCAATCGCGCGCCGGGCGCCCGTGTCGACGGCGACGTGACGGAAGTTGGCCCCGGTGGCCGAGGGTTTCGGCGCGGCCAGTGGTTTCCAGGCATGTTTGGAAGCTTCTGGTCCCGGGCTGGAAGCCTTGCCGCCACAGCGCTGCGCCTCACGGTGCTCGCGCTCGTGGCGATGATCATTGTGGCGTTCGGGCGCACTGCGGTGGAACGCATCGCAGCGCGCACGGCAGAGACGCCGCTGCGGTCTGGACTCATCGGACTCGTGACCGAGATTTTGTTCCTGCCGGTGATGATCCTCACCGTCGTGGTTCTCGCGGTGTCGATCGTCGGAATCCCGCTCCTCTTCCTCGTGCCGTTCGCAGTGCTGCTGTTGATGCTGGTGGCACTCGTCGGCTTCGTAGGTCTCGCGTACCACGTCGGCCGGTGGCTTGTCGCCAGGTTCGGGTGGACCGAACCCGCCGCATACGGGGCCGTGGCGATTGGCGTCGTCGCGATCGGGGCTCTGACGCTCCTCGCGAAGATTGCCGCGCTCGGCGGCGGCTTCATCGTCGGCGCGCCGCTCACCGGGCTCGGGTACTTCGTGGAGTACGTGGCGTGGACGGTTGGCTTCGGCGCCGCGATTCTCTACTGGTACGAATCACAAACGCGCTTCGGCCCGCGCCGCCACGCGACGATGACGCCAACACCGACGGCTACTGAGTAGCCAGTCGGCGATTGGTGATTTAGTGATTCGCGATTTGTGATTCAGAGATCCGTACGTAGTGTCCGGCTTCAGCCCGACCAAGAGTGGTGGCACCCGAATTAGAGTCCCATGGCGACGATGCGCGACGCCGCACACTCCTTCATGATGTCGATGAACTTCCCGAACTGGTCGCGCGTGTAGACGAACTCATTCGGACCCTTCGGGTTCTTGCGCAGCTGATCCATCCATCCGAGCTCGTCGCCAAACAGGCCAGGGTGCCCGTTGATGAGGGCCTGGGCGCCGGCGGCCTTGGCGCTGTCGAGCGCCTTGTTGAACGCGTTGAGCGACGCGCGATCGGGCGTGATGTTCGCGCCCGACAGCATCAACACCGTCAACGGCTGCCCCAGTCGTTTCACTGGAATCAGATACGCGAGCGTCCCCACGGTGTGCCCAGGGGTGATCGCGAGCGTAATCGTCGTGTCGCCCACCGTGATCTTCTGGCCGTCGGTCACCACGACATCGCGCTTCGGCCGCGGCCGGCTTGCCTGCGCAGGATTGGCGTTTGGATTCGGCCGCTCGATCAGGTCCCAGTCCAGTCCGCTCATTGCGATTCGACTCTTGTATTTGGCCTGGAAATACGGCGCCCCGCCAAAGTGATCGAAGTGGCCGTGGCCGACGACGACAAACTTGACGTTTGCCGGATCGAGCCCCACTTTCTTCAGTCCAGGCTCGATGATCGTCTCAGCTTCCTGCACGGTGTTCAGTGCGTCGATCATGATGACGCCGTCGCTCGTTTGAATCGCCCAGGCTCCAATCGTGTTGAAGCCGAAGTACCAGATGTTGTCGAAGATCTGCACCGGCTCCACAGGCCGGGGCGGCTCAGGCTTCTGGCCCGCATTCTGCGCTTCGAGCGCCGGCCGCTGCGGCCCGAGCGCGCCGCACGTGTTCTCGAACCGCATCACGAGCTTCGAGTCGCTGCCGGCGATGGCTTTTGCCTTCGCGACGTGCGCCTGCGCCTCTTTCGAGCTCGCATACTGCTCCGGCGTCGGATAGCCGCGCCCCGCCCCCGCCGTCGTCCCGCCTGCGGCGGCGCCGCGGCCGCGGCCCTCCTGGGCGCTGACCTGAATCTGCATCGCAACGGCAGCACATGCCGCCACGGTTACCGCAACCAGCCAAGGGCTTCGCCTTTGATTCTCGTTTGCAGCCGCATAGCGGTCCAAGAACCTGCGCATTGCTCTCCTCCTCCTGCTGCGCGGGCGCGTCAACCCGCCGAACAACCATACACTACGTACAAACCAGTCCGGCTAAAGCCGGATACTACGTACAAACTGGTCCGGTTAAGCCGGATACTACGTACGTCAAAGCGACGCACGTCAAGCGCCCCTACCCGAACATCAGCCAGCACAGGATCGCGCCGACGACGGTCATCGACAGGCCCCACGCGAGCAGCTTGTTGAACAGCCCTTGAGAATCGGCGCCCGCCGGAATGCCAGCCATGCAGAGCGCGCCGGTTGTCGAGAGCGGCGACAAGTCCACCAGATGGGAACCAAGATTCATGGCCGATGCGACCGCGATCGGATCCAGGCCCCCGAGTCGTTCCACGATGCCTGGCACCGTCGGCAGAAACGCGGGCAGCACCACTCCTGACGTGCTGCTGTACACCGACACCACACCCGTGACGAACGCGACGACCGCGGTGACCGTCTCGGCCGTCGAAAGCCGGACGAGGAGGTCGGTGAAGAGATCCAACCCTTGGGTCTTCTCGAGCAGCTCGATGAGGACCGTCACGCCGGTGACCATCAGGATCACGCCCCACGGCATGCGCAGGATGGCTTCCTTCTCGTCGGCGGCGCGTGTAAACGAAAGAATCATCGCCGCCGTCAGGGCCGTCATGCCGACTTCGAACTGAAAGCCGATCACGCCAACGAGCAGCGCCGTAATGAGCGCGATCGTCAGCCAGTGGCGCGGTTCCATCGGCTGATTCGAAATGTCTTCGACGACGGCCGTCCCCTGACGCTTACGGAACAGGCGCAACCCGCCGAGCGCTGCGTATCCGCCGAACGCCACGAGCGTGTGGCCGAAGATGTTGTTGATGAAGATCCGCCACTCCAGCCCAGGAAATCCCATTCGGTCCATCACGCTGTTGGCGACGACGCCCGTCGGTGAAAACGGGGAAAGGCTGCCCGCCAACGCGCCATTGCCGATCATGACGGCCATGAGGAAGAACGAGATGCCGGTTCGCGCTGCGACCGCCATTGCCGGCGGCGCAAGGAGCGCGGCCGCTCCGATGCTGCCTGGGCCGATGGTCGACAGGCCGAGCGCGAGAAAGAAGAACATGATGGGCAGCACGCCCGTATGGCCGCGACAGAGGCGCACGGCCCGCTCCGTGACGCGTTCCAGCGTTCCGTTGCCGCGCGCCATGCTGAAGAAAAGCGTCACACCTGCAAGCGTGACGAAGAGCGGCGTCGGGAATCCGTCGAGAATGTCGCCCACCGACATGCCGCCGAGGAGGACGCCGACGATCCACGCAAACGCCAGGCAGACGATGCCCACGTTGATCGTCGTCACCATGCTGAGCGTGACAGCGATGATCAGCGCGCCGACTGAAATCCAGGCTAGGTCCATAAGCCGCCTGACCCGTCCTACAAAACGACAGGCTGTCCTTCGAGAACGCCGGATGTAACCGTGGTCACGACGTCTCGAATGTCTCGCACCTGCTCGAGCGATTCCAGGCGATCGAGCGTGGCGGCAATCGCACCGGGATGGAGCACGAGGCTCGCGCAGTCGGTGAACTTGCCGTGCAGCTCCTCGCGCATGAACGGCTTCTCGGGGCCGCCGCGATAGCGCTCGTCGGCTTCCTGCACGAGCGTCCGGCCGTCGACCAGGTCCACCTCGATGATGCTGCGCATCTTGTCAAAGCCGCGCGCCTCAATCGCCTGATCGCGGACCGTCGTCACCTTGCGCATCATGTCCTGCACGAGGGCGCTCTGGACGAATTCGTCCGTGAACTCGTGAATGCCTGCCTTCCTGCGAAGGACGAGGCTCGACATCATGAATGCAGGACAGAACTTTGCCTCGAGCTCGGTTCGCGCGATCGGATAGCGCAGCGGGTTGAGGATGTTGGACCCGGCGCGGAAGCGGATGGCCTTCACCTGCTCGGGCTTCACGTCATGCGTCAGCACCAGCTTCAACATCGCATCCATGCTGGGGTGCCCGAGGCTGCCGCACGGATACGGCTTGAGCGAGACGCCCGGCGAGAGAATGCTTGGCGGATTCCCCAGCGCCCCGACGATCTGGGCCGCGTCGAAGCCGGCGCCAAGCGTGAACACCCGGAAGAATCCCCAGGGGCTGTCGAGCGCCTCTTTGCCTCCCGTGTGACCGGCTGCCGCCAGCTCCGCGGCGATCACGCCGTTCTGCGCTGCGCGGCCGACGTGCAGCGGCTTGGTCATGGTGCCAAAGTTCAAGCGAATGCCGGAGCTCATGCTCGAGGCAATCGCGAGCGCGTTGCCCAGCGACTCGGGGTTCAGGCCCAGCAGCTTCGCGGCGCTGATCATCGCGCCGAAGATCCCGAACGTTCCGGACGTATGGAAGCCGTTCTGATAATGCGTGGGATTAATGGCCTCGGCCATCTTGCATTCGACTTCGAAGCCGATGAGATACGCCTCGAGAAACTGACGTCCGGACACGCCGAGGCGCTCGCCCACCGCGAGGCTCGCGGCGAGCGGCGGAATGGTCGGGTGCGTCAGCAGCCCAAAGACGCGATCCGGCGACGAAGAAAGCTGTGTGTCGTCGAAGTCGAGCGCGTGCCCCGCAGTGCCATTCACGAGGGCCGCAGATGCGGCGCGACACGTAAACGTGTCGCCACCGAGCACGGTTGCCTCGCCGATTTCCTTGCCGGCCCGCACGTACTCTCGGACGATGGCGGTGCCTTTGGCGGCGGAGCCGGCGAGAATCACGCCGAGCCCGTCGATGATGCACTGCTTGGCGAGGGTCACGGCCTCGCGCGGGAAGCGGTCGAGACCAGACTGAGTGACGTAATCAATGACAGCAGCAGTGGCGCGCGTTTCGTAGGTCATAAACCAGCCAAGGGCTTCGCTTTGATATCCGCTCAATTTCCAAGGGTGATAGTGAGAGCCCTTGGCTGGTTAGCCAGTCTCTCTTGGCGCGCTCCGCGCGCCTAGGACCGCTATACGGATCCTCATAATGAGTACGAAATTTTCGTTTGGAGCCGTATAGCGGTCCAACGAAGGCTACCTCGCATCCTGATTCCGCCGCAAGCGTGGCAAGATAGTTCGTGGCCTTCGTGGTTCGCCGTTTGTGCCTTGTGACTTGAGCCTTGTGACTTGTGACTTTCCAGAGTATGTCCCCACTACCCCTGATCGGTCTGATGCTCGGCGATGCCACAGGCATCGGGCCGGAGATCGCGGCCAAGGTTCTTGCGTCCGGCGCGATGAACGATGTGGCACGGCTCGTCGTGATCGGGGACGTTCGTGTGCTGCAGATGGGCATGCGCGATGCCCGCGCCACATTTCCTTATCATGTGTACCTGAATGTGGACGAGGCGCCGTGGCCGTCTGAGTCAATCCCGGTCGTCGATCTTGCCAACCTCGATCCGGCGCATCTGACCCGGGGTGAGATCTCCGACGAATCGGGCCGCGTGTGCGGCGACACGCTCAAATACATGATCGAACTGGCGATGGCCGGCAGCCTCGACGGCATCAGCTTCGCGCCGCTCAACAAAGCCGCGCTCCATCGAGGTGGCTGGGCGTTTCACGACGAGCACCAGATGTTCGCGAAGCTCACGAACCACGGAGGCTTCTTCGGCGAGATGAACGTCATCCCGGAGTTTGCGACGTTTCGGGTGACGTCGCATGTGGCGTTGCGTGAAGCCGTCAACATGATCACGCCGGATCGCATCGAAAACGCGATTCGCCTGGCCCATTCCACGCTGCGCGCCATGGGGTGCGATCCTCCCAGGATTGGCGTCGCAGCGCTGAATCCTCACTGTGGCGAAAACGGCCTGTTCGGCGACGAGGAAATCCGCATCATCCGTCCCACCATCGAGAAGCTCGCGCGGGAGGGCATCACGGCAACTGGGCCGCTCTCATCTGACACGATCTTTCTGAGAGCAAAGCGTCGCGAGTTCGACGGCGTCGTGATGATGTACCACGATCAGGGGCAAATCGCCACGAAGCTGCTTGGCTTCAATACGGGTGTGACCGTCACGGCTGGTCTGAAGACCGTCTTCACCACGCCCGCGCACGGCACCGCCTTCGACATCGTTGGCCAGGGCACGGCCGATCCAGGCGCGCTCGAATACGCATTGCGGCTCGCGGCCCGACTTGCGGCATCCCGGCGCGCGAAGCAGGCTCAGAGGTCCTGACAACCAGCCACGGTTCAGCCGGATGTGACGAGCTCACCGGATATGACGGGCAGAAACCGTGCCTGGTGTGACGGCGTTTTGATTGTGGCGTTCGGCGGCCCTCAGGGGCGCGCCGACGTCCGTCCGTTCCTCGAGCGCGTGCTTCGCGGTCGCCGTGTGACTCCCGAGCGCGTCGAGGAGGTGGCGCACCACTACGAGCTCTTCGACGGCGTGTCGCCGATCACCGAGCTGACGCGGCTGCAGGCGCAGGGACTTGCGGAGCGACTGGCGGCAGCGGGATACCCGCTGCCTGTGTACGTAGGCATGCGCAACTGGCACCCGCTGCTTGCCGACACTCTCAAGGAGATGCACGCAGCGGGCATTCGGCGAGTGGTCGGCTTCATTGCCGCCGCCCACCATTCCTATTCAAGCTGCCAGCAATACCGGGAAAACGTGGCGGATGCGCGGAAGGAGCTGCGAGCGGCCGTCGGCGGCGACATCGACATCACGTACGCGGACAGCTGGTTCGACCATCCCTTGTTCATCGAGGTCAACGCGCGCCACGTGCGCGAAGCCGGAAACCGGTTGCCGGCGAATGTTCGTGGCGCCGCGCGGCTGGTGTTCACGGCGCACAGCATTCCGCAGTCGATGGCGGAGTCGTCTCGGTATCGCGATGAGTTGTTCGAATCATCGCGTCTGGTCGCAGCGAGCGCAGGCATTGCCGATTGGGCGCTCGTGTATCAGAGCCGCAGCGGCAGGCCCGAAGATCCATGGCTCGAACCAGATGTCTGCGCCTACCTGCGCGCCGAGCACGCACGAGGGCTCGAGGCGGCAATCCTATGCCCTGTTGGATTCGTGTGCGACCACATCGAAGTACTGTACGACCTGGATCGCGAAGCAGCGGAGCTCTGCCGCACGGTTGGCCTGCCGATGGCTCGGGCGGAGACGGTCAATGCCGATCCGCAGTTTGTCGACATGATGGCCGACGTGGTGCTTCGCACGATTCGGCGTTATGCCTCCGGCCAGCCGCTGCCGATCGTGGCCCTGGGCCACCGTACGTAGCGTCCGGCCGTACCAGCGATCGGTACGTAGTGTCCGGCTTTAGCCGGACCAGCCGGCTCGCAGGCAGACGTCGGCCGGTGGCAGAATGGCTATCAGAAACGCGTAAGTCAAAGGTCAAAGGTCAAACGTCGAAGGTCAAGCGCAGCCAGGCCACAACATGACGCGTCGTTCTTGCGCGCTCGTTCTCGTTTTTCTCAGCGTTGCGCTTCCGGCGCAGGCGCAGGCGCCGGTGGGCTACCGCGTGTCGTTTCCGGAGCCTGAGCATCGATGGATGCAGGTGGACGTGAGCTTCGACGAGCTGCCTGCCGGTCCGCTGGAGCTGCGGATGAGCCGCTCGTCGCCCGGCCGCTACGCCCTCCACGAGTTCGCGAAGAATGTGTTCGACGTGCGCATCACGGACGCGGCCGGCAGTCCACTTCAAGTCGTCCGCCCGAACCCGCATCAGTGGAACGTGACGTCGCACGCTGGACGCGTCCGAGTGGGCTATCGCATCTATGGAGATCGGGTGGATGGCACCTACCTCGCTGTCGACAGCACGCACGCGCACATCAACATGCCTGCAGCGCTGATGTGGGCGCGGGGGCTCGAGGGTCGTCCTGTGACGGTGCGTTTCGAGCCGCCGTCCGGATCGGGCTGGCGCGTCGGCACGCAGCTGATGCCGGGTGCTGACCCCCTCACGTTCACTGCACCCAACCTTCAATACCTGATGGACAGTCCAACCGAGGTCAGCGCTTTCACTCTTCGCACGTTTACGCTGACCGATGTCCCCGCGTCACCGGTCTTCCGTCTCGTCGTCCATCACACCGGCACCGACGCCGAGATCGACGCGTTCGCGGCGGATGTCCAGAAGATCGTTCGTGAGGAGCGCCATGTGTTTGGCGAATACCCCGCTTACGAAGGCAATACGTACACGTTCATCGCCGACTACCTGCCCTGGGCCAACGGCGACGGCATGGAGCATCGCAACAGCACCATTCTGACCAGCACGACATCGATACGCTCCAACCGGCTCGGCCTGCTCGATACCATCTCACACGAGTTCTTTCACGGCTGGAACGTCGAGCGCATCCGTCCTCGGTCGCTGGAGCCGTTCAACTTCGAGGATGCGAACATGTCGGGCGAGCTGTGGCTCGCCGAAGGGTTCACCAGCTACTACGGGCCGCTGGTGCTGCTTCGATCCGGTCTCACGCAGGTCGACGATTTCGTCTCGGAGATGACCGATGTCATCAACACGGTCACCAACAGCCCTGGGCGCGGGGTACGAAGCGTCGATGACATGAGCCGCCTCGCGCCGTTTGTCGATGCGGCCGTCTCGATCGACCGGACGAACTTCGACAACGCGTACATCTCGTACTACACGTGGGGCGCTGCGATCGGCCTTGGCCTCGATCTGACGCTCCGCGATCGCAGCGACGGCAAGGTGACGCTGGATCATTTCATGCGCGCGCTCTGGCAGGAGCACGGCAAGCCAGGCGGCAAGGCTCCCGGCTATGTGGACAATCCCTACACAGTGGCCGACCTGACCGCGGCGCTTGCGTCGGTGTCGGGCGACGCTGCATTTGCCGGCAATTTCTTCGCGCGCTTCATCCAGGGACGCGAGCTCGTCGACTACGAGCGGCTGCTCGAGCGCGTGGGATTCATCCTTCGACCAGCTTCTCCGACCGCCGCGTCTGCAGGGCAGCTGCGATTCCAGGACGTGCAGGGGAGAACTCGAGTAACGGCATCGGTCCCGTTCGGATCCGCCGCTTACGCCGCAGGGCTGGAGCGCGATGACGTGATTGTTGCCGCGGCGGGGCAGGATGTCGGCAGCGCGAGCGAATTCGAGCAGGTGATTCGGCAGCGGAAGCCTGGCGACGAGATCCAGGTCGTCTTCGAGCGTCGCGGCCAGCGCGTCACGGGCCGACTGCGGCTCGTTGCAGACCCGCGGCTCGAGGTTGTCCGGGCCGAAGCTGCCGGCCGTACGTTGTCGGCCGGGCAGCAGGGTTTGCGGGACGCATGGTTGAGCTCGGCGGCGCGGAACACCTTTTGAACGGAGCCACTGCGTGAATGTCGCCAGCCTTTTCAAAGCCGTTGATGCGCTGATGGCCTTTCGAGACGCTGCAAAGCGTTTCAAGGACGGCTCGCCGCCCCCACCCGAGACTGCTCAGGTGCCGACGTCATCCCAGGCGCAGGGGCTTGCCGGGCAAATCGAGACCCGGCTGACCAACGTGGTCGTTGCTGCGCTGAAGGAGGCGTTCGATCGCGATCACGCGCGGCTGGAGCTGGAGCGGGCCCAGATGGAGGAGGATCGCCGGCGCGCCGCTGCAGCGCTCCAGGCCGAGCTTCGCCGGCAGGCCGCCGATCGTGAGCTCGGCAGGCTGCGACTGCTGGCGGGAGCCGCAATGGTCGGCTGGATCGCGTCGGTTTCCATCGTTGCTGGAGGTCTGGCGAGCGCCACCACAGGCGCGCGCAGCGTGCTGACGCTCGGGTGGCTGCTGCTGCTCGGCGCCCTGGGCGCCGCGTTCACGGCTCAGGGGAAGATCGGCGCGCCCTCATCGAGCGAGTCGCGTGCCGGTGGGGGAGCCCTTGGAGTGTTGGCGCTGTGGCTGCTGATCGCGGGACTCGCCGCAACGGCTGCCAGTCTGTTGCTCTGACACGAATCAAGGCACAAGGCACAAGTCACAAGGCTCAAGTCACAAAAAGAATGGCAAATTATGTTTGTACCTTGTGACTTCTGACTTATGACTTGTGCCTTGTGACTTGGTCACGTCACCATGCCTCCGGAAAGAGAACGCCCGGCGACAGCTTCCAGGTGGGGTCGAGCGAACGCTTCACCGCGCGCATCTCCTCGATCCCTCGCTCGCCGTAAAGCTCTTTCAGCAGCTGCTGCTTGAGGGCGCTTCGTCCAACACCGTGCTCGGCCAGCGGAGCGCCGCCCATCGCAATCACGCCTCGCGCCATCTCGCGAATCGCGTCTCGTCCCCGCTCGACGTCATCCATCGACCGCGGCACGACGTTGGGATGAAGGTTGCCATCCGACAGGTGCCCCCAGATGGCGTAGTCCAGCCCTCGACTTTCGAAGCTGCGCCGGTACAGTGCAATTGAATCCGCTAGGCGATCGAAGGGGACGATGAGATCGCCTGCCGTTTTCTGGATGTCGGGATCGACGCTCGCCTTCGCGGATGCGACGAGAGCATTGATGGCCGACGGCACCGCTTCGCGCAGTTCGCGCAGGCGCCGGGCGGCTCGATCGTCGCCCGGCGCGGCAATGTATGGGTCGTCATCAATGCCGCACTCGGAGAGGACGGCATCGAGACGCTGCAGCGTGTCGTCATCGGCTGCCGGAATCTCGACTTGAGCGAGAAGCGCGGCGAATGTGTCACGTGGGCGCGCCACATTCGCGCGTGAAAACGCTTCATCGGGCACCTTCGCCAGGGCGCGGCTGTCGATGTACTCGATGGCCGAGACGTCGAGCGGCCCCTCGCCGCGCCAGCTTGCCGCCGCCTCGCGTCGCAGCGCCGCTGTGACGTCGATTGCCCGTTGGTCCGACTCGCACGTCACAAGAACGAGGCATCGGCGCGGCATCGGAATGACGCGCAGCGTCGCATCCACGACGATTCCGAGCGTACCTTCAGAGCCAATGAACAGATCGATCAGGTCCATGCCCGGACGGGCGAAGTAGCCGGCGGACAGCTTCGGGACGTCCGGCATCTTGTACGTCGGCACCGGGATGCGGACGATATTGCCCGACGCGTACTCCAGCTCGAAGGCGTCGTCGGCCGACGCGATGACATCGCCGCGGCGTAATTCGAGCACCGATCCGTCTGCGAGGACGATGGTCAGCGCCTCGACCCAGCGACGTGTGCTGCCGTACTTGAAAGTGGCCGCGCCGGCGGCGTTGGTCGCAACCGTGCCGCCCACGAAGGCGCCGTCGAAAGTCGGGATCGGAGGGTAATAGAGGCGGTGCGCAGCAAGCGCCTGCTGCAGCTCGACAAGCGGCACTCCGGCCCCTGCGCGAACCCTGTCGCCGGAGACCAGCGCGACGGCCGTGAGGGCCCGTGTGCTGACGATCAGGTCGCCGCGCGGTGTGGCGCCGCCGGTCAGAGACGACTGCGCGCCGATGGGTAGCACGCGGCGGCCTGACGCAACAAGCGAGGCTACCTCGCCAGCGGCTTTCGGAAAGGCCACTCCCGCCGCAAAGCCACCCGGCACGTGCGCCGCGTCGCTCAGGAAGGACCGAATCAGGTCGCTGCGTGTTTCAACGGGTGGCGTGCGCGCCGATGGCCTCGGCAGCGCGGCGATGCGGTGCGGCGTGGAAAGAACCTCCTGAATGGAGCACCTACTGAGCCGCGAGGAGTGCCGCTTCGCTCGCGAGCCACGCCTCGTACTCGGCCTGCGTTTGGATGGTGTAGAAACCGCGCATCCGGTAGTGTCCCAGGCCACACAGTTGCGAGCACGCGATTTCCCATTCGCCGGTTCGCGTGGGCGTGAACCAGACCGGTTGGGGATGCCAGGGACCAGCAGGAAAAACAGGCTGGTGAACCCGTACAGCAGGCCAATGATCTTGTGATCGGTCGAGTAGAAATGTTTGAGGAACAACGATCCAACCAGGGCCTCTGCCGGCGATACCTTGGCCGGATTCTATAGAATGCAGCACATGGTCGCAAGATTACTCGGACTGCTGGCGGCCGCTCTCGTGATGGCTGCCGCAACAGCCCTGGCGCAGACGGCGCCCGAACCTATCCGCTACACCCTGAGGTTCCCCGAGCCTCGCACTCACTACGTGGAGGTCACCGCCGTCGTGCCGACCGGCGGTCAGCCTGCAGTGGAGCTGATGATGGCGGTGTGGACGCCGGGCTCGTACATGGTGCGTGAGTACTCGCGTAACGTGGAGGCGTTCAGCGCGGCCAGGCCAGACGGTCGCGTCGTGCCCGTCGAGAAAACGAACAAAAACCGCTGGCGAATTGCGACGGGGGGTGCGAGGACCGTCACGGTGAAGTACCGCTTGTATGCGCGCGAGATGAGCGTGCGCACCAACTGGGTGGAAGCCAACTTCGCGATGATCAACGGGGCCCCGACGTTCGTGACGCTGGCGGATGGTACGAGGCGCGCGCACGAAGTGGTGATTGAGCCGGCGCGGGAATGGCGCGTGTCGATGACTGCGCTACCCGAGATGGGGGGCGGCGCCCACAGGTACCGCGCGCCGGATTACGACACACTTGTTGATTCGCCAATCATCGTCGGCAACCCTGCAGTCTACGAGTTCAGCGTTGAGGGCAAACGCCACTACCTCGTGAACGTCGGCGAAGCGGGGGTGTTCGACGGCGCCCGCGCGGCCAGGGACGTCGAGACGATCGTGCGCGCGCACCTGCGGATGTGGGGGTCGCTCCCGTACGACCGCTACCTCGTCATGAACGTGCTCACGTCGGTTCCGGGACAGATTCCGGGCGGCGGTCTCGAACACAGGAACTCGACGGTCCTGATGGCGGGGCGCTGGGCGACGCGTACGCGTCCAAGCTACCTCGCGTGGCTCGAGCTGGTCAGCCACGAGTTCTTCCACGCGTGGAACGGCAAGCGCCTTCGCCCGGTAGAGCTCGGGCCCTTCAACTACGAAGACGAGGTCTTCACGCGCGGCCTCTGGGTGGTCGAGGGTGTCACCGATTATTACGCGGAGCTGCTGGTGCACCGGGCGGGTCTCTCCTCCGAGGTCGAATACCTCGACGCCCTTGCGAACAAGATCGAAGAACTGCAAACGACCCCAGGCCGCGGCGTGCAGCCGGTGGATCTCGCGTCCTTCGATGCGTGGATCAAGTACTACCGGCCGGACGAAAACAGCACGAACACGTCCGTCAGCTATTACACGAAAGGCGCGGTGCTGGCTTTCCTCCTGGACGCAAGAATTCGAAAGGCGTCCGGCGGCACAAAGAGCCTGGACGACGTGATGCGTGCAGCGTTTCAGAAGTTCTCGGGGGAACGAGGATACACACCTGAGCAGTTCCGCGCCGTGGCCGAGCAGGTCTCCGGCCTGAACCTCGATTCGTTCTGGTCGACGGGCGTTCAGGGCACCGCGGAGCTCGATTACACCGAAGCGCTCGATACGCTCGGGTTGCGGTTCAGGAGCGTGGGTCCGGCAGCATCGGATCGGTCCGCACGGGCGTGGCTTGGCATCACAACGCGCAACGACGGCGGGCGGCTGGTGGTTTCACAGGTCGGCCGTGAGACGCCGGCTGCCGCCGCTGGTCTGAACGTCGACGATGAGATCATCGCCATCGACCAGTTCCGCGTGCGCGCCGACCAGCTCACTGCGCGGCTCGATCAGTACGCGCCTGGCGACAAGGTGACGCTGCTGGTCGCGCGCCGCGACCAGCTGCTCAGGCTCGAGATGGCGTTCGGCGCCGAGCCGGCCCGCGAGTGGAGGCTCGACATAGATCCGGGCGCCACCGAAGCCCGGCAGCAGCGCGCGCGATGGCTGCAACCGCCGGCATGACGTTCGACCCGCAGTATATCGATCACGTCCTCAGCGAGAACTTCGAAGACGCCAAGGCGCTGTTCCTCTCGCCGTTGCTCGCAATCAACTATGCGCACCTGGTCATGCTCGCCCAGACAGGTATCGTCTCAGCGGAGGAGGCGCATGCCCTCCGTGAGGCGCTCGACGCCATTTCGGTCAACGACGTGCGTGCGACGCCGTATCACGACACGTGTGAAGATCTGTTCTTTCACATCGAGCGCCTGATTGAACGCCAATGCGGCGACGATACCGCCGGACGCCTTCACACCGCACGCAGCCGCAACGACATCGACATGACGATGTACCGGCTGCGGCAGCGGGAATTCATCCTCGCCCTGCTCAGCACGTCGCTGAAGCTGCGTGAAGGGCTGATCGCGCTGGCAGAGCGCCACCGCGACACGCTGCTTGCCGCGCTCACCCATACGCAGCCGGCGCAGCCGTCGACGCTCGCGCATTATCTGCTGGCGGTGATCGAGCAACTGGAGCGCGATACAGTGCGTCTGCGCGCGGCGTTCACGTCGACGAACCAGTGTCCACTGGGCGCGTGCGCGATCACGGGAACCGGCTTTCCAATCGACCGCCAACTGACGAGCGACCTGCTCGGCTTTGACGCGCCGACGGGCAACACCTACGGCAGCATCGCCACGGTGGACTATCTGCTCGAAAGCGTGTCGGCGGTGGCGGTCCTTCTATCGGGTCTGGGCCGGGTCGTCCAGGATCTGCTTCTTTGGAGCACGGTGGAATTCGGCTACCTGCGGCTTGCGGACGGCTTCGTCCAGGCGAGCAGCATCATGCCGCAGAAGCGGAATCCGGTGGCGCTCGAGCACGCCCGCGCCATCGCGAGCAAGGCGCTCGGGCAGGCGGGCGCCGTGATGCTGGCGGTACACAACACGCCGTTCGGCGACGTCGTCGACACCGAAGACGATTTGCAGCCGCTCGTGGCCTCGATGTTTCGCGACGCGCGGCGGGCGGTCGTGCTGGTCGATGCGGCGCTGCGAGCCGCGGAGTTCGATGTGGCGCGGCTCGAGTCGCGGGCCGCCGAGGGGGGCACGACGCTGACCGAGCTGGCCGACCACCTCGTGCGGGAGCATCGCATTCCGTTCAAGACCGCACACGCGATTGCCGGGCGGCTGCTCAAAGCAAAGGGCGAGGCGCCAGGCCCGGCGCTCGGCGCGACGCTCGCCACGGTTTCGAGCGATCTCCTCGGCGTGCCGCTGCAGTATACGGACGCGCAGATAGCCGACATCATGAGCGCCCGCCATTTCGTCGAAGTACGGCAGACGCTTGGCGGTCCAGCTCCAGCCGAAACGGCGCGCGCGCTGGCCCATTCGCGCGAGAGGCTCACCGCCGATCAGTCGTGGCTGGCGGATACGGGCGACAGGCTGGCCACCGCACACGCGCGGCTTCGGCAGCGCGCCGAGGCGCTGTGACGAACATTCGCGGCAAGTACGTCCGCGTGCTCGTCCTCTGGGTAATCACACTCGCCGCGCTGTTCCTCTTTCAGGAACTCTTCTCCTGATGCACCCCATCGATTGGGCGATCATCGCGATCTATCTCATCTGGATCGTGTGGGACGGGCTGCGGCTGACGCGCCGCAGCAACGAGATCGAGGGGTATTTCCTGGCAAGTCGCAGCCTTCCATGGTGGGCCGTGGGGCTGTCGGTCATGGCCACACAGCTCTCCGCGGTCACGATGATTGGCACCACCGGGCAGGGGTACGTCGACGGCATGCGTTTTCTGCAGTTCTATTACGCGCTCCCGCTGGCGATGATCGTCTTGTCAGTCACGCTGGTGCCGTTCTTTCACAAGGCCAGGGTGTACACGGCCTACGAGTACCTGGAGCACCGCTTCGACGCAAGAACGCGCGCTTTCACCAGCCTGTTGTTTTTGCTGTCGCGGAGCATGTCGCTTGGCGTGGTCATCTCGGCGCCCGCGGTGGTGCTGGCGGTGGTGCTCGGGATCAGCGTCACGAACACCGTGCTGCTCATCGCGCTGCCGACCGCCGTCTACACGATGTTCGGAGGCGTCCAGGCGGTGACGTGGACCGACGTCAAGCAGATGGTGCTGATTGTGTCCGGACTGGTTGCTGCGATTGTGGTGCTCGTCTTCGCGCTGCCGGCGGACGTCAGCATCCTGCAGGCGCTGCGCATCGCGGGGTCGACAGGCCGTCTTCAGACATTCGACTTCTCGTTCGACCTGTCCAATCAGTACACGTTTTGGTCTGGCACCATCGCGGCGCTGTTCCTGTTCTGCTCGTATTTCGGCACCGATCAAAGCCAGGTGCAACGGTACCTGACCACACGGTCGATAGACGAGGCTCGCGAATCGCTTCTCATGAGCGCCTACTGGAAGATTCCGCTGCAGGCGCTCGTGCTGCTCGTCGGGGTGTTCGTCTTTCTCTTCTACCTGTTCGCGCCGTCGCCAATGCTGTTCAACCAGGTCCACGAACGCGCGCTTCGCGACGGGCCGAGAGCCGGCGATTACGCAGCGCTCGAGCGGCGATTCGAGACGGCGACCGCGGCGCGGCGTGACGCGGCCATGGCGCTGGCGCGGGTCGATTCCGCGGAGGACCCTGCGGCTGTCAGCGCGGCGGGCGAGCAGTTCAAGGCGCGTGAAGCCGACGTCCGTGCCATCCGGGGCGATGCGCTCGCGCTCGTGCGCGATGCCACAGGCGACGGGTCGTACAACGACGTGAACTACGTGTTCCCGACGTTCATCATCACGCACATGCCGGTCGGTCTCGTCGGCCTGCTCATCGCGGCGATCTTCGCTGCCGCCATGTCGACGATCTCGGCTGAGATGGCGGCGCTGTCAACCGCGACGGTGATGGACTTCTATCGCCGGTTCGCACGACGGGAGGCCGACGATCGCCATTACCTTCGCGTATCGCGCCTGGCGACCGGGTTCTGGGGCGTCTTTGCGAGCGCGGTGGCGGTGTGGGCAGCGGAGCTGGGCTCGCTGATTGAAGTCGTCAACCGCTTCGGCTCGTTCTTCTACGGCTCGATCCTCGGCGTGTTCATTCTCGCCGTCGGATTCCCGCGCGCCACCGCAAATGGCGCATTCGTCGGGCTCATCGCCGGCATGGCGTCGGTGGCAGCGGCCGCCCGCTTCACCAGCGTGGCCTTTCTCTGGCACAACGTCATCGGTGCGCTGGCGGTGGTGGTGGTGGGGTTGGTGGTGAGTGGGGTAAGTCAAAATTCAAAATTCAAAATTCAAAAGTAGGCCGGGTCCTTTTGGACCCGGCGTGGGAGTCTGAATGAACAAGATCACCGTGAAGAATCCCGTCATCGAGATCGACGGGGATGAAATGACGCGCATCATCTGGCACCAGATCCGCGAGACGCTGATCCTGCCGTACCTTGACATCGACCTGAAGTACTACGACCTGTCGGTGCAGTCGCGCGACCAGACGAACGACCAAATCACCATAGACGCGGCGGAGGCGACGAAGAAGTACGGCGTCGGGGTGAAGTGCGCGACGATTACTCCCGATGAAGCGCGCGTGAAGGAGTTCGGCCTCAAGCAGATGTGGCGGTCGCCGAACGGCACCATTCGCAACATTCTCGACGGCACCATCTTCCGGGAACCGATCGTCTGCCGCAACGTGCCGCGCATCGTCCCGCACTGGGACAAGCCGGTGGTCGTGGCGCGTCATGGATTCGGCGATCAGTACCGTGCGCAGGACTTCAGGTTCCCGGGCGCAGGCACGATCCGACTCAGCTGGACCCCGGACAACGGCGGGAGCCCGATCGAGCGCGAAGTGATCAAGACAAAAGGGGCCGGCATCGCGATGGGGATGTTCAACCTCGACTCCTCGATCGAGGGTTTCGCGCGCGCCTGCTTCACCTACGCGCTGGGACGCAACTATCCGGTGTATCTCTCGACGAAGAACACGATTTTGAAGGCCTACGACGGCACGTTCAAGGACATGTTTCAGCGAGTGTTCGACGCGGACTTCAAGGCGGCCTTCGCGGCCAAGGGCCTGACGTACGAGCATCGTCTGATCGACGACATGGTGGCGTCGAACCTGAAATGGAGCGGCGGATATCTATGGGCCTGCAAGAACTACGACGGCGACGTGCAGTCCGACACGGTTGCCCAGGGCTACGGCTCGCTGGGGCTCATGACGTCGGTGCTGATGTCGCCCGACGGGCGATCGGTCGAAGCCGAAGCCGCGCATGGCACGGTGACGCGTCACTATCGGCTTCATCAGCAGGGGAAGCCAACGTCCACGAACCCGATCGCGTCGATCTACGCCTGGACCCGGGGACTGCAATATCGGGGCAAGTTCGACGGCACCCCGGACGTCGTGAAGTTCGCCGAGACGCTCGAGCGTGTCTGTGTCGACGTGGTGGAATCCGGCCGGATGACAAAGGACCTTGCGACGTTGATTCGCGCCGACCACGCGTTCCTCACGACCGAGGAATTCATGTCCGCGATCGACGCGGAGCTAAAGAAGCGGATGTGTACGTAGTGTCCGGCTTCAGCCGGACCATCGATCCTACCGCGCGGATGAGACGGCCGAGCCCTGTTCCGGCACGAGCGTCCGGATCATGCCGTCCTGCCTCGACGTGAGATACAGTTCGCCGTTCGCGGCTTGACTCAGCTGCAAGTCGACACGGGGGCGCGACCCCACCAGTTTGTCGACAAGCTGCTGGAGCGAGACATCCGTCGTGTTGCCGTTCCCGTCGCGAACGAACAACTGGATCTCCTCGATGCCGGCAACAGTACTGGGAATGCCGTCGTCAGCCGCCTTGAGTGCGGCAACATCAGCCGCGAATACGCGGCCGCGTGCAATGTCTCCGAAGACGAACTTGCCCTTCAACGCCGGAATGCGGCCGCTGTAGACGAAACCGGCGCTGACCGAGATACCTTCGCCGTGATCGTACATGGCGACCGGATAGGTGAAGCCGTCCTTCATGGTGCCGTCCAGGACGTTGGCCGGCAGCGGATAGACTTGATTTCCATTTCCTCCGGGCACGTAATACCCGCTCTGGAACGTCCCCTCCCGCTGCATCCAGCCGTGATTGTTGCCTTCGCGAACGATGTTAATCTCCTCGATATTGGAGTTGCCGATGTCGGAGACGAACAGCGTTCCATCGCTCGGATCCCATGACAACCGGTGAGGGTTGCGGAAGCCGAATGCGTAGATCTCACCGAGCGTACCTGGATTGCCGTCGGCGGCGAACTTGTTGATGGCCGGAATCGTATAGTTGCCGATCCCGCGCGTGCCGCCCGAGACGCTGGGGCTGCGCGGATCGATGCGGAGCACCGCCCCCAGCAAGGTGTCGGTGCGCTGCGCCTGGCCTGGATTGTCCGCCTTCGGTCCCCCGCCATTGCTGAAGCCCCAGTCGCCGCTGCCGACGTACAGGAGTCCGTAGTCGGCGGCGCCCGGCCTGGCGGTCGGATTGAATTTCAGGTCGTCCAGCGGATGAAAGGGATTGGCCACGACATGACCCGCCCTGAGTAATTCTCGTCGTGTGCCCGTGAAGACATTTGCCGACGGGCTGGCCGCCTGCCATTCGGTGACGACCGCGTGGTACGTCACGTCTGCGGTCGTAAAACCTGGCGGAATGAAATGAAGCGTCGCGGGGTTACCGGTCGCCCGTTCACTGTGGATGGTGTAGAAGAGCCCGTTCTCGGCAAACTCCGGATGGAACTCGAAGGTGATGAACCCGGCCACCAAGCCTCTGTAATATCCCAACGGGAACGCGGCCCCCAGGTCCGCATATACGGTCGGCCGGTTTACCGCGTCGAGCACGTAGAGCAAGCCGCGCAGGTCGTTGACAAAGCGCCGGCCGTCGGGCAGTTCGCGGATGAAATTCAACCGCGCCCAACCTGCCGGCATCGAGTCCTCGCTGGCGCCCCGCAGGCCGCGCGTGTCCGGCAGCCGCACCACGTCCTTGATTTCGACGCGCAGCCCGCGCGTCGGAATCGGCGTGGGAATCGGGTTGGCAAGCTGCGCGTAGACCGCGTGACTCGACCCGAGTGTCGTCAACACGAGGACCGCAACCGTTAGAAATCGCATCGCGTGCTTCCTCCACTCTCCTGCCGTGCCATCACCCGCGCGACAGAACGGCACCGACCATCGCGATCAGGGCCGTGACCATGATGCCGACCAACCACACAAACTGGCGGGATATCTTAGTGTCGAGGGCGTCGAGCTGGCGCGACACCTTGTTATCGAGGTTATCAACACGGCGGTCCAGAGTATCGAAGCGACGGTCGACGGCGTCGAACCGAGCATCAGTTCGTTGCTCGAGGTGTTGAATGGCCGCTTCCACCCCGCTTAGTCGCTGCGACAATTCGTTCACCTGACCCTCCACGCGGGCCACACGTTCTTCAACCTTGACCACTGCATCGCCTCCTCAGCATACCGTCGTCGAGGACGATCCTCAAATGCGTCGATGCGATGCAGGAGAATTGCCAGGTGGATTCCTTCAGAAAGACTCATGAAGGCCGATTGCGTGCGCAGAAACGTCGCCGGCTGGCAGGTGTTCGATGCTGTCGATTCTGCGTACGGAAGAAAGGGCGGAACATCACACCGTCGCGCCGCCGCAGCTCGATCCTGCGCCGGCCGTACAGCCGAAGCAATGAGGGCCGACGACGATGCGACGGTTGGCGAGGGCTGCGGGCGTCGCATCGAAGATGGTCTGCGGAGCGTCATCGGCGGTGCCGAGCTCCAGCATCTGATTGAAGTCGCAGTCGTACAGACGACCGTCCCACCCGACCGACAACGTGTGCCGGCACATCAGGCCGCCGACCGCGGCGGGGTTGAAGGCGGTGGCCAGGCGGTCCATGTAGGCCTGCAGGTTTCCCGAGTCGAGCAGAAACTGGAGAAACCGACTGATCGGCATGTTGGTGATCGTGTAGAGCCGATTGAACGTCACACCGTGCCGGCGCTGCAGCTCGCGTTTCCAATCGACTTCGAGCGCCGCCTGCGACCCTGGTAGGAACGCGCCGACCGGGTTCGTCACAAGGTGCAGCAGCAAGCCTGATCCCTCGATCCCGTAGCCGAGCTCGTTGAATTGCCGCAGCGCCGCGATTGAATCGGCGAAGACGCCGTCGCCTCGCTGCGCGTCGGTTTGCCGCGCGGCAAATGACGGCAGCGACGCCACCACCTCTACGCGGTGTTCGGCAAGAAATTCTGGAAGGCCTGCGTACTTGGGCAGGCGTGTGATCGTCAGGTTGCAGCGGTCCATGACGTGGCGCCCGGTCGCGCGAGCCCGCCGGATGATTTCGTAAAACAACGGGTGCATCTCCGGTGCGCCGCCGGTGATGTCGAGCGTTGGAATGTCGCTCACGTCCAGGAAACGCAGGCAGGCATTGACGACTTCGGGCGGCATGATTTCGCGCCGATCGGGGCCCGCATCAACATGACAGTGGCGGCATGCCTGATTGCAGCGCTTGCCCACATTCATCTGCAGGACGTCAATCGGCGTGGTGCGAAGGGACGCATGGCCGCAGGTGGCCACCGCCTCTTCGAACGTGCGCGACGTGCGCACGGCCGCCAGCGTCGCGCGCTGCGTGGCGGCGTCGGCCAACGGATGACTGCTGTTGATCAGAGTGATGAGGCCCATTGGTCTTTTGTCTTCAGTCTTTGGTCTCTCGTCGTTAGTCTTTCGCCTCTGGCTGTCGGCTTTGGGTTTGGGCTTCCCCCTTCCCCCTGACCCCTTCCCCCTGACCCCTTCCCCCTGACCCCTTCCCCCTGACCCCTACATCGACAGCTTATCGACGTGGCTCCGCATCTGCACGCCATGGACGAGCGACGCGCCGCCGCGAATCGCCGCCGCAACGTGAACGGCCTCGGTCATCTGCTCCGGCGTCGCCCCTTTTTCGAGGCTGGCGGTGCTGAACGCGTCGATGCAGTAAGGGCACTGAACGGCGTGCGCGACGGCCAGCGCGATGAGCGCTTTCTCCCGCTCCGTGAGCGCGCCTTCCTTGAACACCGCGTTGTACCACTCGAGGAACTTCTGCCACAGCTCCGGCGCGTCGCGTCCGATTTCGGCGAAGCGGCCCAGGTCTTTCGGGTGGTAATACGTGTCCATTGCCGAACTCCAACGCAAAGTCACAAGTCACAAGTCACAAATCCCGCGGCGAACCACGAAGGGCACGATGATCACGAATCACGAGTGGGCACCATGTAATCGTGATCTTCGTGTGCTTCGTGGTTCCTATGGGGCGAGTGCTTCTTCGACCGTCATGACCCGCACCGGCCCAAGCTTGAGCGCTCGAACGCCCGGTTCAATCGTCTTCCGATCGCCCACGACCACTACCGCGAAGCGTGACGGTTGCACGTGCTGTTCGGCCACGCCTTGTGCGGCTTTGGCGGTGACGGCCAGGACGCTTGGGACGTATCGCTCGAAGTAATCGTCGGAAAGGCGATAGACGACAAGCTCCTCGAGCCGGCGCGACAAGTCCGTCGTGGTTTCGAACTCCGCCGGGAAGCCAAGTGCGATGTAGTTTTTCGCCTTGTCGAGCTCGTCGGCCTCGATCGGCGCCCTGATGCCGTTGAGCTCGCTGAAGAACTCGCCGACCGCCTCCGCGGTCTTGTCGGTCTGCACACCGGCAGCGGCGACGAATGGGCCGGCCGACAGGCGCATGTCGAACGCGGAGCTCGCCCCATACGCGTACCCATGCTCTTCGCGCAGGTTCTGATTGAGGCGCGACGTGAACGCGCCGCCGAGCACGGTGTTCATCACGATCAAGGGGAAGTAGTCAGGCGCCGATCGGGGAACGCCCACCCATCCGATGCGAAGCTGCGACTGCGCGGCGTCAGGCTTGTCCACTACGTAGACCTGTCTTTCGCGCAGCTGCGGCGCGATCGAAACAACCGAGTCTCGCCCGAGAGCGCCAGCCGGTCGCCATTCACCGAAGTATTTCTCGAGTCGTGGCACCACGTCGTCCGCCGTCGTGTCTCCAACCACGAGAAGCGTGGCATTGGGCGGCTGGTAGTACGACGCGTGGAATGCACGGAGGTCGCCGGACGACAGCGCCTTCAGCGATGTCTCCGTTCCAATCAGGCCGGTACCGTACCGGTGCTCGGGACCGAACACGATTCGAGCGAACGCCATGCCGGCGATGGATGACGGGTCATCGCGCGCCTGCAGAAGGGCTGTCAGCCGTTCCTGTCGAAGCCGTTCGATCTCCTTTTCCGGAAACGCGGGTCGCAGCGCCACGTCCGCGAGCAGCGGCAGCGCCCCGTCCAGGCGCTCGATCGGGACATTCAGGCGGATGGCTGATGCGTCGTAGGAGCTTGCGGTCGTCAGCGTGGCGCCGAGCAATTCGACGTCGTCGGCGATCGCCAGAGCGGAGCGAGTGCCGGCGCCCTCGTCCAGCATGGCCGCCGTCAGGCTGGCCGCCCCGAATTTGCCGGTGGGGTCGTTGCCTCCCCCCGCGCGGACGATGAGGCTCAGTTGAACGATCGGGACTTCGTGAGACTCGACCACCCAGACCGCGAGACCATTGGCCAGCGTGCGCTTGTCGATGGCCGGCAGCTTCAACGGCGCCGGCGAGGTGAGCACCGGCGGACGCGAACGATCCGGGCGTTCCTGGGCGAACGCCATTCCGCCAAGAGCGACGAGCGCGAGAATCGAACCACGAAGTGCACGAAGATGTTCGTCCATGGATCACTGCCGGGTAGTGGGGGCCGTGACTGGTTCCACGATCAATTCGACCCTGCGGTCCGGCGGCAGCCATCGCAGCACCGCCGCCTGTATGTCGGCGGGCGAGAGTGACATGTATCTGGCCAGGTCCTCAGCGTGAAAGTCGGGTCCGCCGCCCGCGAAGTAATAGGCATTCAGCTGATCGGCTTTGCCCCCGAACCCCCCGACGCGCTCCATGCCACGATAGAACGACGCTTCGACCTGGTTGAGGACCCGCTGCAGCTCGCGCCGGTCGGGAGGCTCGCGGCGGAGCCGATCGAGCTCCTCGTCAACAACCTTTTGAATCTGCTCGATCGTGTATCCAGGCTTCACCGTGGCCACGATGAGAAACGATCCCCCAAGGGCAGCCCCCTGCTGGACGGCCGTCACGTCCTGCGCCATCTGCATCTCGTACACGAGCCGTGTGTACAGGCGCGAGTTCTTCCCTTCCGCGAGAATCGACGCCGCCACGCCGAGCGCCGCATCGCCAGGCGCATACGCGCGCGCGGTGAGCCATCCCAAGTACAGTCTCGGCAGCTGAACCTGATCCGTCAGCGTCTTCCGCTTGATCTCGGTGAGAACGGCCGGCGGCGCCACCGGCGGCGGTGCGACCGGCCCGCGCGAGGCCTCCCCAAACCACTTCTCGACCAGGGCGCGCGTCCGCGCGATGTCGATATCGCCCGCAATCACAAGACTCGCGTTGTTCGGCGCGTAGTACGTTTTGAAGAACGCGACGATGTCGTCGTAGCTGGCTGCGGTGAGGTCCTCCATGGAACCGATCGTCGGCCAGCTGTACGGATGCCCCTGGGGCCAGAGCATGCGATCGAGCTCGATGGAGGCCATGCCGTACGGACGATTTTCGTAGCTCTGGCGCCGTTCGTTCTTCACGACTTCGCGCTGGCCGTTGACGCGCTCGGGCGACATGGTCTCCAGCAGATACGCCATCCGATCGGATTCGAGAAACAGCGCAAGCTCGAGCGCGTTGGCCGGCAGGTCGATGAAGTAGTTCGTGCGATCGGTGTCGGTGGATCCGTTGCTCGAAGCGCCGGCCGCCTCGAGCAGTGTGTCGAACGCGCCGTCCGCGACATGAGCTGACCCTTCGAACATCAAGTGCTCGAAGAGGTGCGCCAGACCCGTGCGGCCCAGCCGCTCGTTTGCGGAGCCGACGTGGTACCAGATGTTCACGCTGACGATTGGAACGCTCGCGTCACGATGAAGGATGACCGTCAGCCCGTTGGCGAGCGTGAACTGCGTGTAGGGCGCCTCGAGCGTCGCTGGAGATGGCGCCTGCGCGCCGAGTGACAGCGAGCACAGGCTCATGACGAGCAGGGCGAGCGGCAGTCGCATACGCATGCGGCCTTTCGCTGAGTGTAGCTCACGACCCGCGAACGCGTGCGGGTACAGTAAAATCACCGCTTTCCTTCCATGGAAGCTCCCGTCGTTGCCGTCGTCATGGGCTCCTCGTCTGACTGGGACACGATGAAGCACGCATGTGAGGCGCTGGATCGCTTCGGCGTCGCCCACGAGCGGCACATCGTTTCCGCCCACCGAACACCCGTATGGACGGCCGAGTTTGCGACTGGCGCAGAAGCGCGCGGCATTGAGGTCATCATTGCCGGGGCGGGTGGCGCAGCACACTTACCGGGCGTAATCGCTGCGTACACCGCGGTGCCGGTGCTCGGCGTGCCTATTCAGAGCGCCGCGCTGCAAGGACTCGATTCGCTGCTGTCGATGGTTCAGATGCCGGGCGGCGTGCCCGTTGGGACACTCGCCATTGGCAAACCGGGTGCGATGAACGCGGGGCTGCTTGCCGTAGGCATTCTATCCAACTCACGTCCGGAGCTCCGAGCGAAGCTCCGTGCCTTTCGCGACGAGCAGGCCGAGAAAGTCCGACGGGAACGCCTGCCGTGAGCCGATCTTCGCCACTTGGCTTCGGCGGCCAGGCACACGTGATCGTGCCCGGCGCCGCGCTTGGCGTGCTAGGCGGAGGGCAGCTGGGACGCATGTTCGCAATCGCGGCTCGCCGGATGGGGTATCGCGTCCATTCCTTTTCACCTGAAGACGATTCACCCGCCGGCCAGATTGCAGATGTCGAGATCAACGCGTCGTACGAGGACCTCGAGGCGCTGCGCACGTTCGCGCACGGTGTCGATGTCGTCACATTCGAGTTCGAGAACGTGCCGATCGACGCGATCGACGCAGTAGAAGAGTTTGTGCCGGTGCGCCCATCTGCGGTTGCACTGCATACCGCGCAACAGCGCGCCCGTGAGAAAACGTTTCTTGCCGATCGGGGTGTGCCGACCGCACCCTTCTTTGCTGCGGCAACCCTGGACGAGCTCTGGGATGCCGTCGCGCGCGTTGGGACACCGGCGGTTGTCAAAACAGCCGCGTTCGGGTACGACGGCAAGGAACAGCACAAGGTGATAACTCCCGCCGACGTGGAGCACATCTGGACGGCCATCGGTCATCAGGAAGCAGTGGTGGAGAAGTTCATCAGCCTGCAGGCAGAGATTTCTGTCGTGGCGGCGCGTGGCATCGACGGGACAATCGTCCAGTATCAGCCGTTTGAAAACCGCCATCGCAATCACATCCTCGATGTGACGACCGTGCCCGCGGCGATTGGCCCCGCGCTGGCGACCCAGGCGGCGGACATCACGCGCACGATTCTCGAGGAGCTCCAGTACGTTGGAGTCCTTTGCGTGGAGTTTTTCGTCAGCACTGACGGAGAGCTGCTCGTCAACGAGCTGGCGCCACGACCGCACAATTCAGGTCATCTGACGTGTGACTTTGCCGTGACCAGTCAGTTCGAGCAGCAGGTGCGGGCCGTGTGCGGCCTGCCGCTGGGATCGACCGAAATTCCACGACCATCGGCGATGGCAAATCTACTGGGCGACCTGTGGGTGGACGGCGAGCCGAACTGGGCGGCGGCGTGCCGCTTTCCCGACATCAAGCTTCACCTGTACGGAAAGACCAATCCGCGCCCCGGGCGCAAGATGGGCCACCTTGCAGCGGCCGCGGGGACCGTCGAAGAAGCACAGGACCGCGTCATCACGGCGCGCGATGCGCTGCTGATCTGAAATTCACGCTGAAGGCGCACGCTCAAGCGTGCGCTCTACAGGTACGGTGTGGAACGCGCACGCTCAAGCGTGCGCTCTACAGGCACGGTGTAGCGCGCAGGCTTCAGCCTGCGCGTCACGGAGTGAGCATCAGCGTGTGGACTGCCTCACCAGGCAGAAACGGCGTTGCCTGGCCGGCGGCCCATGCCGTGTGTGAGTTCGCGTAGAACGGCGAAAGAGGGTGCCCGCTCTGACCGGTCGGCATGTGCATCATGCCGTTGGCCTCATCCCCCGGCGAGACGATCATTCGCTCCGATGCGCCAATCGAGCCCCAGTGCATCCGCGGCGTGTAGAGATCTCCGGGCAGCGTCGAGTCGGGCATGTCGAGCCACCGTCCGAACAGCGGAATGACGCCGGACAGCGGATGACGGTACGCCACCACGTTGTATTCCGACCACACGCGGTCGCGCAGGTCGCCTCGCCGGTCGCGCATCGACTGTTCGATCGTCTCGTCCACCGAGGCGAGCAGCAGTTCCGACCACGTTCGATACCGCGGATCGAGCAGATGCTGCGGCTGCACCGTGACGAGCTGCCAGATTGCCGCCTCACGACGGCGCACCGTCGTGTAGTTGAACGAAGGGTCCGCTTCATAGCACTCCGACAACACGAACGCGATGACCCGCGCCGACACCGATTCGCGAAAGACACGTACGAGGCGATACGCGGCGGAGTCGGGGACCGCCTGCCCCGACCAATCCTTGTCGACGATCGCTCTGAACACCGCACGCTCGCTGCTGTCTGCGACGGCCTCGTCGCTGAGCGTCTCGAGCAGGAGCGTGCGCCAGCGCGCGAGAAACTCGGCGCCCGTGTCGAGCTGTATGTCGAGGAGCTCGCGAACGCCGAACCTCTCGCGCGCGAACAGCCGGTCGCGAATGACGTGCGCGCGCGATCCGATCTCGTAGCTGCCATCGCCCAGTTTCGCGAGCATCTCGCCATCGACCACGCGGGCGTTGGCGGTCCAGATGCGGCCGTCCGCCGGGTCGACGATCCGCGGATACTCTGCGTCCGTTAGCCAGCCGTCCCATCTTCGAGATCCATCGCTCCATGAGACCGGTGTGCGCCCGTCAAAGCCGACGCGCCGCGGAATCGAGCCATAAATGCTCCACCCGATGTGGCCCGAGCTGTCGGCGACGACGATGTTCTGGCCTGGAGCGCCGAGGCCGTTGGCTTCGTCGAGTGCCTCCGATGCCGTTCGCGCCAACTCCATCGGTGTTATCGAGACCGCCAGTTGTTCTGCCGAATGTGCGACCCAGCGGTAGACGCGAGGGTGCCCGCGATGGTCGGGTTCGAGGAGCGGTCCCCACACGGTCCAGAGGACCGTCTGTCGCTCCGACTGCCCGCCAGCGACCTCGATAGTCTCCTCATGGCGCTCGAATTCACGCCACCCTTGCGGTGTCAGGTACTGATTTGGCCGTGCGGGGTCGACGTCGATCGGGATGATGTCGCCCCAGTCGGCATAGGCATTGGTGAAACCCCAGGCCACGTGCGAGTTGGAGCCGACGACAACCGCCGGAACACCTGGGAGCGTGACACCGGTCAGCCGATGCAGCTGCTCCGGGTTGGCCGCGTCGGGCCACTCGAGCGACGCGCGGTACCACGTATTCGGCACGCGGATCGTCAGGTGCATGTCGTTGGCCACGATCGGCCGGCCGGTTGCGGCGAGCCGGCCTGCGACGACGAAGCTGTTGCTGCCGACGGCTGCACGCTCACGTTCGCGATCGTCAACACCGAGCAACCAGCGTCCAACGCCGAGGTTCGTTTGATCGAAGTTTGGAGGCTGTGCGTTGGGAGCCGGGGAGTGAGGCCGTCCCGCACGCTTGGCCCGAAGGTTGTACACGTCAGGGCCCGGAATCGGGGGGACGGGGAACGCCTGTCCGATCAATGGCGCGTCCCACTCGGAGCCATGCGGCGCGAGAAACTCAGCCATCGCCGGCGGAAGCACCTCCTGCATCGTCGCCAGCGCAGATTCATAGGAGCCATTGTCGTCCTGCAGCGTCACGAACATGGCGAGGATCACGAGCAGCGTGTCCTCGGCGCGCCACGGGGCAGGAGCCTGTCGAAGGAGCAGATACTCAAAAGGAGGCGAACTGAGTGCCTGAAGACCCGCATTCACGCCGGCGGTATAGGCCTCGAGAACCTCACGGCCCTCAACGTCGAGCAGCGTGACGGCGCGCTGCGCCTCCGCGCGAAATCGGTGGATGCGCATTTCGCGATCGAGCGGCACGGCTTGCGGCCCAACGAGCGCCGCCAGCTCTCCCGCCGGCCGGCGACGTGACAGGTCCATCTGAAAGAACCGATCCTGCGCATGGAGAAATCCCGTTGCGCGTGCGGCGTCAGCGCGGTTCGTCGCGTGGACGGTTGGAATGCCGAGCCCGTCGCGCGTAACCCGCACCGCCGCCGCGAGGCCGGGCACCTGCTGGGCGCCATCGAGGCGTGGAAGACTGCCGCGCAGCTGCCCTCGTCCCCACACCACCCCTGCACCGGCTATCAGGAGCAGCGCCGCCAGTATCAGCACGAGAACGCGGAGAAACCGTCGCATCCGAGAGTCAATCTTAACGGCAAGCTACAATTCATCTTCGTGTCGATTCCCTTCCGGGCCGACCTGCGCGCATTCTTGACCGAATTCACCGATCAGCACAGCGGCGTTCGTCTCGGCCGCATGTTCGGCCTCCCGGCAGGCTACGTAGGCCGCCGCTTGTTCGTCTGCCTGATGGAGGACGGCATCATCGTCCGGCTGCCCGTCGATGTGGCGCAGCGAGAGATCAAGAAGAAGGCACAGCCATTCAGCCGCAAAGGAGGGACGCTTGGCGCCTGGGTCATGTACCGGCCTCGAACCATCGTCGAGGCACGCAGGCTCGCGCCCGTTCTCGAGCGAGCGGCGCAGCACGTCGCCGAGCGCCAGGTCGAAGACCTCACGGGCCTGACGGTCAGGAGACGACGCTGACGATGCCTACACGCTACGGCACTTCTCCCTGGATTCACCAGTTTCCAAGCTCGCGGGTTCCGGCATTTCCCCGCTATCGCGGCGATCGAACGGCGGATGTCGTGATCGTCGGTGGCGGGCTGACCGGCTGCGCGGCCGCGTACGCGTGTGCGGCGGCCGGCCTCGATACCATCCTGCTCGAGCGCGAACGCATCGGTCGCGGGCGAAGCGGCCGCAGCGCGGGGCTGCTGACGTCCGACCCGGGGCCGTCGTTCCGCGATGTCGCGGCGGCGCACGGTCTCAGGTCTGCGCGCCGAGTGTTCGAGATATGGCGGCGCGGGGCTGTGGACGGCACCGCGCTGCTTCGTCGTTTGAACGTGAACTGTCATCTGGCACCGCACGAAGTGCTCGTCGTCGCCGGCACCGACGAAGAGCGACTGTTGAGACGCGAATACGACGCGCGTTGTGACGCGGGGCTCGACGTGGCCTGGTTGAGTCGTCAGCAGGTTCTGGCTCGAATGAATCTCGGTGCGGCAGGCGGTATGAAGGTGCGACACGGATTCAAGCTCGATCCCTACCGCGCCTGCCTTGGTCTGGTGACGGAAGCAGCGCGCCGGGGCGCGGCATGCTTCGAGCGTTCTCCGGTCAGGAAGGTGCGTTTCACGCGGAAGTTCGCGGACGTCATGCTCGAGAGCGGGAAGATTCGTACGCGCAAGGTCGTCGTCGCGACCGGCACGGCCACCGCTGAATTCAAGGGACTCCAGCGGCACCTGGATCGGCGCGAGGCGTATTTCGTGCTGACGGAGAGGATGCCCGCGGCGATGCGCCGGCAGCTCGGCGATCCGGGCATCGTGCTCAGCGACGCCGGAGTGCTGCCACACTTCATCAGTTGGGCGCGGGACGAGCGCCTCATCATTTCCGGCGCCGATCAGAAGGAGCCGCCGATTCGAACCCGGCCCGCCGTACTCGTCCAGCGCACCGGACAATTGATGTACGACGTCCTGACACGGTACCCCGCAATCTCAGGCTTGCGGCCGGAGTACGGCTGGGAAGCGACCTACGGGCAGACCGCTGACGGTCTCATGTACATCGGTTCACACCGTAACTACCCGCACCACATCTTTGCGCTGGGCGGCGGCGCCGCGAGCGTGACTGGCGCGTTTGTCGCGGCGCGCATTCTGGTGCGCGCCGTTCAGAATGCGGCAGACAAAGCCGACGAGGTGTTTGGGTGGACCAGGTGACCGAGGAGCCGGGCCCGGTCGAGATCCTGGCGTTCGGCCCCCACCCGGACGACATCGAGATCGGCATCGGCGGGACGCTCGCCAAACACGCGACGCTCCGCCGCGGTGTGGGATTGTGCGATCTGACCGCGGGCGAGATGGGCAGCAACGGCACGGTTGAGGAGAGGCTCGTCGAAGCAGAGGCCGCTCGCGTCGTGCTTGGCGCGCGGTGGCGCGTCAACCTGCGGCTGCCGGACCGCGCCATTGGCCGCGACCCGTCGCACGTCCGGCCGGCCGCCGAACTGGTTCGTCGCGCCCGGCCTCGCGTCGTTGCGCTGCCGTACTGGTCCGACAGGCACCCCGACCATGTCGCGGCGAGCCAGCTGCTGACCGAGGCTGTGTTCAGTGCCGGCCTGCGTCGGTATCCCGCGGCAGGCGAATCGTGGAAGCCCGAATCGATCTGCTACTACTTCATCAATGAGGCCGGAACGCCGTCGTTCGTCATCGATGTCAGCGCTCATTACGAGACGAAGCGGCGTGCGCTGGCCTGTCATGCAACCCAATTTCGTCCGGGCGGCGCCGACGCCGTGGCAACGCGTGTGACGTCGAGTCGGTTTCAGCAGCTCATCGAAAGCCGCGATGCGCAGTATGGAGCGCAGGTCGGCGTGGCGTTTGCCGAAGGTTTCGTCGTCCGCACTCCGCTTCTCATGGAGCATCTGCCGGGCGCCAATCAGCCATGAACGTTGGAATCGTCTGCTACGCCTCGGTCGGCGGCAGCGGCATCGTCGCCACCGAGCTCGGCAAAGCGCTCGCTCGCCGCGGGCACGACGTGCATTTCATCAGCACCGAGACGCCGTTCCGTATGGGCGAGTTTCAGGCTGGCCTCGCGTTTCACCAGGTGCTGACGCCGACCTACCCGCTGTTCCGGGAACCGCAGTACTTGCTCTCTCTGGCGAACAAGATTGTGCAGGTGGCGCGCGAGTTCAGCCTCGACATCATTCACGCCCACTACGCCGTTCCCCACGCGACGGCGGCATTCCTGTCGCGTCAGGTGCTGGCGTCGAGCAACGACGGTGCCGCTCCGCGCGTCGTGACCACGCTGCACGGCACGGACATCACGCTCGTCGGCAACGATCCGTCGTACTCGCGGATCGTGGCATTTTCAATCGATCAGTCCGATCGGGTCACTGCGGTGTCGGAGAGCCTTCGCGCATCGACGTACGCGGAGCTCCACGTGCGGAGCGACATTGTCGTCATCCCGAACTTTCTCGACTGCGCCATTCATCGCCGGCTGAACGTTCCAGAGCTGCGGCGGCGATTCACGGGCGGCGATGACAACGTGAAGATTGTCACGCACATCTCGAACTTCCGCCCTGTCAAGCGGATCGACGCGGTGCTTGCCATATTCGACCGGATTCGGCGTGCTGTGCCTGCGCGTCTGCTGCTCGTCGGCGATGGTCCCGAGCTCGGAAGAGCATCTAGGCTCGGCCGAGAGCTGGGGATCGGACATCTGCTCGACGTCGTTGGCGCGCAGGAAGAGGTCGTGCCCCTCCTGTCGGTGAGCGATGTCTTCCTGCTTCCGTCGGTGCAGGAAAGCTTCGGACTTGCGGCGCTGGAAGCGATGGCGTGCGAGGTGCCCGTGGTGGCATCGCGGGTGGGCGGTCTCCCGGAAGTCATCGAGCACGGGATCAGCGGCTTTCTGCATCCGCTCGATGCGCTCGACGAGATGGCGGCGAGTGCGATTGCGCTGCTCACGGATCGCGAGCTTCACCGAACCGTCGCAAGGGCGGCATGTCAGAGAGTGCGAGTGCAGTTTTGCGCGGAACGCGTGGTGCCGATGTACGAGCAGTGTTACAGAAGTTAGACGAACGGTGCGAGTTTCTTGAACGTCGCGAGCACCCAGCGGTACCCATCCGGGTCGGTCACTGCAGCCACACGATCGCCCCAGGGCTTGTCCTCGGCCGCCTCGACTCCCGCGCCAGCTTGTCGCGCATGTTCCAGCGCCAGATCGACATCGTCCACGTACGCGTAGATTGCCGACGCGCCACCTGTTGGAGCGGTCGGGTCGCCTTTGCGAATCAGCATCACAACGGAATTGCCATGCCGCATCTCGGCGTACCGGAGTTGACCATCCGGGTCGGGAAGAACCACGCCGCGCGCAAACCCGAGCGCCCGTTCGAGGAATTCCATTGAGGCGGTAACGTTTGCTACGGCCAGGTACACATTGACGGCCTGCATGCCGGGCGCGAGACCGCTGTCCGCTCGAGTGGTTTTCGTGACGGACGGCTGCGCAGAGGTCCGGCGGCGGGGCGGTGACGTTGGTTTTCGACGGAGCGCGCCGCGCCGGCGTCGTGCGCGCGCGATGGGTTTTCGCGTGGATCGTGGCACCCGATCAATCACATCACAATTTCCCGATCACAAATTGGAAATGCCCCGACGCGGGCGAATTGGGATAAAATCCGCGATCCTTGCTCTCGGGGGCGGACGGCGCACGGAATCGTAATTTGCCTTAGAAAATTCATCATTTTCGGCGTCGCAAGGCCCTTTAGAATGGACTCTCGGATAGAAGCTGCATGGCCCGAGAGAACTGGCAAGTAGAGCATGTGCTGCGGCGGGCCGCGTTCGGCCCGACGGCGACGGACCTCGCCACGTTTGGCGAGGCCTCCGTCTCCACGGTCATCAACTATCTCGTCGACTACGAGAAGCAGCCCGATGACGTGGACTCGAAGATCGGCCAGAGCGACCACGTCAGCGTGACGACTCGGGGCCAGTTTTCTCCCAACACGAACATCGACGATGCGCGCCAGCGCTGGCTGTTCCGGATGGTGCACTCGCAGCGTCCGCTGCAGGAAAAGATGGCGCTGTTCTGGCACAACCACTTCGCCACCGCCTACAGCAAGATCGCAGGCGCCTTCAGGGCCGTTCAGGGCACGAAGATGATGGCGCTGAAGCCGGGAGACTTGCCCGGACCGCCGGGACAGATCGAGCTGTTCCGCAAGTTCGCGCTCGGGAACTTCCGCAACCTGCTCATCGAAGTCGCGCGCGATCCGGCCATGCTGGTATGGCTCGACGGGCGGCAGAACGTGCGCACGCGACCGCAGGAGAATTTCGCTCGCGAAATCATGGAGCTGTTCACCTGGGGCGTCGGCAATTATACGGAACAGGATGTCTACGCGGCCGCGCGCGTGTTCACGGGCTGGAACCTGCGCAACGCAACTGGCGGCGTCGCGACCGATCCGAGCACGTACTACGAGTTCGCCTACAACGCCGGTCAGCACGACACCACGGCCAAGACGTTCACCTTTCCGATCTACAGCGACGGGAACCGCACGATTCCTGCCCGGTCGGCCGCCGACGGCATGCAGGACGGCATGGATTTCATCACGGCGCTGGCGCAGCACCCGCAAACAGCACGACGGCTTGCGCGCAAACTGTGGAACTTCTTCGTCAGCGAGCTCGAAGCCCCCGACCCGGCGTTCGTCGAAAGCGTTGCCTCCGAGTACTTGCGGAACGGGACGGAGATGAAGCCGGTCGTCCGGTACATCCTGCAATCTGAATGGTTTTCCAATCCCGACCGGTGGTATTCGCGATACTCGTGGCCGACGGAGTTCGTCGTCCGTGCCGTTCGGGAGATCGGCTGGGCCGGCTTTTCGGTCGACGCCGCGCGAACGCCGCTGACCAACATGGGCCAGACACTCTTCGAGCCGCCTGATGTGAACGGATGGGAGCTCGGAGCGGGATGGTTTTCAACGGGAGCGATGCTCGCCCGGATGAACTTCGCGGCCACGCTCGCGGCCAATCAGCGGTTCAACGTGTCGCGTTCGGCCACGTCGTACCGGACCACGCCCGAGACACTCCTCGATTTCTTCTTGTTCGAGCGGCTGTCGCCATCGCCATTCGACTCGCAGCCCTATAACGAGCTGCTGACGTACCTGAGGGCCGGAGGATCGTGGACGGGCTCGGACGCACAAGCCAATACGAAGACGGCCGGACTTGTCAGGCTGATTGTTGGCGCGGCCGAATATCAATTGATTTGAGCAGATGATCACCCGACGAGAGTTCATTCGTGACGGCGTTGCGGCGTTCACCGTCAGCTTTGCCGCTCCGGCGTTTCTGAGCGACATCGCGCGTGCGCAGGGAGCGCGAGGCCGAAATCTTGTCGTCGTCTACCTCAGCGGCGGAAATGACGCGCTGAACACCGTTGTGCCGTACCAGGACGCGTTCTACTACAGCCGTCGACCGGCGATTGCGATTCCTGCCGGCCAGGTGCTGCAGATCGGCAGTGACAGCACCGGAAAGACACTTGGTCTCCACCCACGGCTCACGGGCCTGCACGAAATCTTCAATCAGGGACGCCTCGCCCTGGTGCAGCGCACCGGCTATCTGAATTCCAGCCGCTCGCACTTCCAGGGCACCGACATCTGGGGCACGGCCGATCCAAGCTCCCCGACGGGAGTCGGGTGGCTCGGGCGCTACCTCGACACGCTGCCTGCGCCGGTTGATGCGCTTGCAGGCTGGAACTCGACGCGTGAGACCCCGCGGGCACTCATCGCGCGCACCGTTGGCGTACCCGCCATTCCAGACGCACGGACCTACAGTCTTTCGAGCCCGAACAGCGGCACGGAGGCGCTCAACGAGCGCGTCGCCGCCACGCAAATCGCGTCGCATGTGCCGGTCGACCGGCCCCACTTGTCGCTGGTCAACGGGTCGATTCGCGGCGCGCTCGATACGCTCGATCGCGTAGCCTTGGTGAACACGTACACGCCAACGGTCACCTATCCGAACAACGGATACGCGCTGGCGCTGCGAACGGTGGCAGGAGCCATTGTTCGCGGGATTGGCACGAAGGTCTTCTGGGTCCAGACCGGCGGGTTCGACACGCACGCCAACGAGGGTGCTGCCGGCGGCGGCGCGTATGCGAATCTGATGGGCACGTTCAGTGACGGTCTTCTGGCGTTCTATAACGACCTGCGGAACCAGGGCTTGCTGAACGACACGTTGATCCTGCAGTTCTCAGAGTTCGGCCGCCGGATCAGCGAAAACGGCAGCCAGGGCACCGACCATGGCGCCGCGGGCGCCATGATGGCAATCGGGGGCGCCGTGCGCGGGGGCATCTACGGCACAGCTGCATCCCTCGACCCGAACCCAGCCAATCCAACGCTCGAAAACGGCGGCGCTGACGTGCGCTACGAGACCGACTTCCGAGCCGTCTACTCCAAGGTCCTCGACAGCTGGCTGGGCGCCGATTCGGTGTCGCTCCTCGGCGGCAACTTCCGCCAGGCTGCCCCGGCGATCATCTGATCTTGATTTGATGCGTCAGAATGGCTATAGGCTTAAGGCTTATGGCCATGACGAGAACTCGACTGATGGCTGCGGCTGTTGCCGTGGCGGTAATGGGTCTCTCTCCATCTCTGCGCGCCCGGCAGGAATCAGACGAGGCGAGGCGCGTGCGCGAAGCGGCCACGATTTTTGACGAAATCATGCGCGCCGAAGACAAGGCCATTCCGGAGGCCATACTTGGAAAGGCCGAAGGCATCGCCATCTTTCCCGGCACGCTGCGAGCCGGCTTTGTCTTCGGCGGCATGCGCGGCCGCGGCATCATCAGCGCGCGAAACGACGGCCGATGGTCCGCACCTGCGTTTCTGACGTTGACGGGCGGCAGCTTTGGTTTGCAGATAGGCGGTCAGGCTGCTGACATCATCCTGGTCGTCAACAACCGCCGCGGTGTTGAAAACCTCGTGTCCAACCAGTTCAAGCTGGGCGCCGATGCCGCGGTGGCGGCGGGTCCTGTCGGCCGGGATGCCCAGGCCGCGACGGATGTGCAACTCCGTGCGCAGATCCTCAGCTACTCGCGCGCGCGTGGACTCTTTGCGGGCGTGACGATCAACGGGAGCACGGTCCGCCAGGATCGCGACGCCAACGAACGCTTCTACGGCAAGCGCCTCGAGACCAAGGACGTGGTGTTCGGGCCCTCTCCCGGCAGTCCGGAGCCGGTGACGGTCTGGCTGCAGGCGCTCGACCGTTACTCGCGCTGAGCGCCCCTGCGGCTGCCTTGCTGGGTTCTCTTTCCTTTGGACCGCTATACGGCCCCAAACGCGAATTTTGTACTCATCGTGAATCCGCATAGCGGTCCTAGGCGCGCGGAGCGCGCCAAGAAGATGCTGTTAACCAGCCAAGGGCTTTCACCGTGGCTCTCGGGATCGAGGGGATATCAAGGACCACGCCCTTGGCTGGTACCATCCGTTCGCGTTCGGCATGCGTAGACAATGATGATGGGGCTTCTGGCCGCTTTGGTCGGGCTGCGGTTCGAGTCCGCCGAAACGGCCGCCGACGATCGGGAGTGCCTTCGCCGGCTGGCGGCCGGTGACAGCGATGCCGCCGCCAGGCTGTACGACCGCCACGCGCGCGCAGTCTATTCCCTCGTACTCAGGATCGTGAGCGACGAAGGGGACGCCGAGGACGTCGTCCAGGAGGTGTTCGCGCAGGCATGGCGGCAGGCCGCACGCTACGATGCATCCCGCGGAGCCGTGGGGGCGTGGCTGCTGATGATGGCGCGGACGCGAGCGATCGACAGACTCAGAGGTCGGCGCGCCCGTCCCGACATGCCGGGCGCCGACGATCAACGTGCGATCGAAGCCGTGGCGGCCGCGGCTCCCGACGCACACTCCACGATCGTCGATGCGGAGAACGCGCGGCTCGTGCAGCGCGCGCTCGCCCAGCTCCCGCTGCTGCAACGGCTCGTCATCGAGCTCGCGTACTACGAAGGACTCACGCAGCGTGAAATCGCCGAGCGTCTGGAGGAACCGCTGGGGACGGTCAAGAGCCGCATTCGCCTTGGCCTGCTGAAGCTGCGAGACACGCTTGCGGAAGGACGATCATGAATCCCTCGCACAGTGATCTCAAGAGCCAGGCCGGGGCGTACGTGCTCGGCAGTCTGGATCACGACGAACGCCTCGCGTTCGAGGCGCACCTGGCCGGATGCGGCGAGTGTGCCACGGAGGTGCAGGAGCTTCAGCAGGTCGCCGATGCGTTGGCCCACGGTGTGCCGCAGCGAACGCCACGGTCGGAGCTTCGGCAGCGGGTGCTGCAATCGTACGGGCGAGGGTCGTCATCTCCTGCAGTGTCGCGCCACGGAATCGGCCAGGTGACTCGCTGGCTGCCGCTCGCGGCGACGCTCGTGCTGGCAATCGGCCTTGGCGCATACGCCTTCAGGCTCCAGGCGCGCGTGGCAGACCTCGAGGCGCGCCTCGAAGAGGCCATCGTGCAGGCGTCGGCGGCCGAACGTGCGGTGGCCGATGCCCGTCGCGTGAGCGGCGAGCTGCAGTCAGCGATGGGTGTGCTGGCCGCGCCGGATCTCGTGCGAATCGACCTGACGGGACAGGCGGTAGCGCCGCAGGCGAGCGCGCGGGCGCTCTGGAGCCGCGCCCGCGGCATGGTGTTCACCGCCTCCAACCTTCCGGCGCTTCCTGTCGGGCGCGTGTATCAAGTGTGGGTCGTCACCGCGCAGGCGCCTATAAGCGCTGGACTGTTGACACCCGATCCCGCTGGCGCTGGACAGACGTTTTTCAGCACGCCGCCCGACATTCCGCCGCCCGCCGCCGTGGCTGTGACCATCGAGCCCGCGGGGGGCGTGCCGGCGCCGACCGGTGACATGTACCTGGTCGGCAAGCCGGGCACCATCTCCTAGCGTAGCCCCCTCAGAGATCCAATCGGAGCTTCGATCCGTAGACGCCTGTGGAGGTGCTACGTGAGGAAGCTTACTTATGCCGTCATGGCTTTTGTCGTGGCGGTGCCGTTCATGACGTCGACGCGGGCCTCGAGCCACCGCGAGGCGCCGCTCATCAGTCAGGATCCGCTCGCAGACAACACGGACGTGTACGCGTTCGTAAGCCCTGAACGCTCCGACCAGGTCGTGCTCATCTCGAACTTCATTCCACTGCAGTTCCCGAGCTCGGGACCGAACTTCTGGAAGTTCGACGACAACGTGCTGTACGAAATCATGATCGACAACACGGGCGACGCGGTGGAGGACATCACGTACCAGTGGCAGTTCCGGACCGAGATTCGCAACCCGAACACCTTCCTCTACAACACCGGCCCTGTCAGTTCCCATGACGATCCGGATTTGAACGTCCGACAGTTCTACAGCCTGACCAGGGTTGTCGGGCCGAGGCGCACGGGCGCCCGCACGCTCCTTGCCGACAATCTTTACGTTCTCCCGGCGAACATCGGCAGAAGCTCGATTCGCGACTACAGCGGCCAGCTCGGATCCGGCGTGCACACCGTCATTCCGCACGATCTGCGCGTGTTCGCCGGCCCCCGCGAGGAGGGGTTCTACGTCGACCTGGGAGCGACGTTCGACCTGCTTCAGCTTCGCCCGCTCGTAAACGGTCTCGGGTCGCCTATCGACAGCCTTGCCGGCTTCAACGTCCATTCCGTCGCCATCGAGCTGCCGATTGCAGCCGTGACGCGCAACGGTGTGCGTCCCGCCAGTTCGTCTGATCCAAACGCGACGATCGGTGTGTGGTCGACCGCCAGCCGCAGGAGCACGACGACGCGGAATGCGTCAGGGCAGTCGCACGCCGGCGACTGGATTCAAGTGTCGCGTTTGGGCAATCCGCTCGTCAACGAGGCCGTGATTCCTGTCGGCACCAAGGACGTGTTCAACGGGCTCGAGCCGACCGGCGACGGCGCGGCACTCAACTTCGTCACGAACCCGGAGCTGCCGGTGTTGATGCAGGCGCTGTTCGGACTGCAGACGCCGCCCACGCCAAGGAACGATCTCGTCACGATCTTTCTGACCGGCATTCCGGGGTTGAACCAGATCGGAACCAACCCGCGACCGTCGGAAATGCTCAGGCTCAACACGGGCATTGCTCCCACGGCCCGTCCGCATCGGCTCGGCGTGCTGGCAGGCGATCCGGCCGGCTTCCCGAACGGCCGGCGCGTTGGAGACGACGTGGTGGATATCGCGCTGCAGGCGATGGCGGGAGCGACACCACTGACCCCGGCATTCCAGCGCGCACCCAACAACACGCTTGGCGACGGTGTGGAGGAGAACGACAGACCGTATCTCGACGTGTTTCCGTTCCTCACCGTGCCGCACGCGGGCCGGGAATCGACACCCTCTCCAAGGGTGCGCAGCATGCCGAGGCTCTAGGCTGCGCCGGTCCGGCTGAAGCCGGACACTACGTACTCATAAAGAACGAGGTGTTTATGTCACGCATCGGTGGTTACATCGTTCCCTTCTTCGTGATTCTCATTAGCGTCGCCGTAGCGTGGCTCGCGTCGCCACGGAGGGGAACGCAGGCGGCGAACGCGCCGCTTCCGGTTGTGTTGAACACGTCGCGCGTGGATCTGAACGACGCCGAAAGCCGGACGAGGGAGCGTCTTGCCCGAAATGCCGCGGATGCAAAGGCCGGGGTGCGGCTCGCGGAGATTCTGCTGCGCAAGGCGCGCGTCGAAACGAACGCAAGCCATGCCATCGAGGCGGAGCGGGTGCTACGGGCGGTGCTGAAGCACGAGCCTGCTGAATATTCCGCGCTCAAGCTGCTTGGTGCGGTGCTGCTCTCGCAGCATCGCTTCGCCGAAGCGGCTGATGCTGCGCGACGGGCGATGAGTATCAACGACCGTGACGCATGGAGCTACGGAGTGCTCGGCGACGCGTATGTCGAGTTGGGTCGGTACGACCAGGCTTTCGACGCATTCGACAGCATGGTGCGTCTGCGGCCGGACGCCGCGTCCTACGCGCGTGTCGCGTACGCACACGAGTTGCAGGGCAGGTTGGACGAAGCGCTCCGGCATTTGCAGATGGCCACGGAAGCGACGAGCGCTCATGATCCGGAGTCGATTGCCTGGCATCACGCACAGATTGGCGCCATCTTCTTCCAGATGGGCCACATTGATGCCGCCGCCAGGGCGTTCGCGAAAGCGAACTACCTCTTTCCGAATCACCCGTACGCGCGCTCCGGCATGGCACGCGTTGCGGCGGCTCGCGGCAACTACAGTCACGCGCTTGCGCTCTATCGGGCGTTGATGGCAGAAGCGCCCACACCGGAGCTCGCCGCAACCATCGGCGATCTGCTGGCGCGGAGGGGTGACGAGCGTGAGGCCGCGGCCATGTACACGAAGGCCGAGGCGATCGAGCGTGAAGGCTGGAAGACGGAGGAGCCACAGCGGGCGGCTCTTGCCCGGATGCTTGCCGAAAGAGGCCTGAAGGTGGACGAAGCAGTCGAGCTCGCCGAGCAGGCGGCGCGCAGCCGTCGCGACATTCATACGATGGACGCGTTGGCGTGGGCGTATTTTCAGGCCGGCAGGCTTCAAGAGGCGCAGGCAGCATCGCGCGAGGCATTGCGCACAGGAACCGCGGACCATCGGATCCGCTGTCACGCGGCGGCAATCGAACGGGCGACACAGATTGACGGTTCAGTTGCGCGAACGAGTAATGCAAAATTCAGGATGCAAAATGCAAACACCCGGTGTCGGTTCGAGCAGTGGGCAACGGCCGTGAGCGTCGCTGAGTAGTTAGTGCGTCCTTCACTTCCCCGAACCACCGACGTCGGGTCGCTAGGCGACCCGACCCGGCCAGTGCTGGCTGGGCGGTCCGCATTGCGGACCGCCCTGAGACACCGAGAAATTCATTCCAATTTTGCCTCGGTGCCTCAGTGTCTCGGTGTTCCGTGGTTGTGAAAAGCGGTCTCTAAGCTCGAGAGGTGCGCTCAGCGTGCGTACACTGCGTGCAGCGCCGCTTCCAGCGTCGGATATCGAAAGTCGAACCCGAGCGCACGAGCCTTGTCGGGAAATACCCTCTGTCCGGTGAGAACGACATCCGCCATTTCGCCAAGGGCCAGACGTATAGCGAATGCAGGCGCCGGCACCAACGCCGGGCGTCCGAGCGCACGACCGAGCGTTCGAACAAACTCCAGGTTTGTCACGGGGCCGGGCGCCGTGGCATTCATCGGTCCGGCAATGGCGGAATTCGCGAGCGCCCATCGCACCATCGCCGTCCAGTCGTCTTTGTGAATCCAGGAGATGTACTGCCGCCCTGATCCCAGCGGCCCGCCAGCGAAAAACCAAAACGGCAGCGCCATCTGCGGAAGGGCGCCCCCGTACCTGTCGAGCACGATGCCCGTTCTCACGAGCACCACGCGCGCCTGCGGTCCGGCGCCGAGCGCCTCCTTCTCCCACTGCGAGCCGAGGTCCGCAAGAAAGCCGGACCCGACAGCCGTTTCTTCGGTGACGGGCTCGTCGCCATGCGGCCCGTAGATGCCGACAGCGGATCCGCTGATGAAGACCGGCGGAGTCCGGCGCACGCTCTTTGCGGCCGCGACAAGCGCGTGCGTTGCCGTCACGCGGCTGTTCCACATGTCACGCTTGTGAGCGGCCGTCCACCGCTTGTTGATGGAAGCGCCGGTGAGATTGACGACAGCGTCAGCATCCTCGAGCGCATGCGCCCATCCGGTGATGGAGCCGTACGGATCCCATCTGACGTGATGACGCTGTGCGGGGCGGCGGGTCAGCACCGTGACCGTCCAACCGTTTCTCGTCAGTTCTTCGGTCAGCGCCGAGCCGAGGAAGCCCGCTCCTCCCGCGACGACGATCCGCATACTCAGTGATGGTATACGCGGATGGTATACGCGGGTCGGCCGGTTTCCACCGAGAACGGCGCAATTTCCTTGGGTTGTGCGGCGCCTGAGCGGGGGCGGCTTGACACGGTGGCCCGCCCGAGTCTATTAACTAACTAGTTGGTTATTAAGAGGCGCGCCCGTCGAGACTCCCAGGCCGCGATCTTCGCGGCCGCCGCCGACGAGTTTGCCGAGCGCGGGTACGACGCCGCCCGCGTCGACCGCATCGCCGCCAAGGCCCGCGTCAACAAAGCGATGATCTACTACCACTACGGCAGCAAGCTGGCGCTGTACCTGGAGGTGCTGCGTGACATGTTCCGGGCGGTCGGCGCCCGCGTCCGCGCCATCGCTGACGGACCCGAGCCTGCCGAGGCCAAGCTGGACGCCTGGATCCTGGCCATCGTCGAGGAAGCGGCCGCCCGGTCCTGGTTTCCTCCGATCATGCTGCGCGAGCTCGGCTCCGGGGCGCCCCACATTGACAACGAGACGTTCGCCATGATGAACGCCGTCTATCTCGGCGCCCGCGACGTCATCGTGCAGGGACAGGAAGAAGGGACGTTTCGCGATGCGGATCCGCTCCTCACGTACTTCACCATCCTTCCTTCGATCCTGATCTTCCTGGCGCGCCAGCGCGTGGTGTCGCGGCGCAAGAGCGTGCGGGGCTTTGCGGCGGCGGCGCCGCGCCAGATCGACGAATTCATCCAGCACGTGCAGAGGTCGGCACGCGCCATGCTGCGGAAGGACACATGAGAACGCCAGCGACGCTTCTTCGTTTTGCCATGAGGCGCGCGAAGCGCGCCAAAAGACACTGGCCGCCAGCCAAGGGGCTCCGCGGGAACATCAAGGGGTGGCGCACCTTGGCTGGCTTCGCGCTGGCCGCGGCGGCTGCCGCCTGCCAGGAGCCCGAGCCCTCCAATGCGATTCGCGTATCCGGCCACGTAGAGGCGACCGAGGTGCTGGTCGCCGCGGACGTTGGCGGCCGTCTGCTCGAGCTCCGGGTCGCAGAAGGCGACCGTGTGGCTGCTGGCGATCCGGTGGGCCGTCTCGACACCAGTGACGTCGAACTGCAGATCGCCCGGGCGCGGGCGGAGCGTGCGACGGCGAACGCCGAGCTGAGATCGTTGCAGGCAGGGTCACGGCCGCAGGAAATCCGTCAGGCGCAAGCGCAAGTGGAAGCGACGGAGGCCGAAGTCGCGGCGGCGGCCGCCGAGCTGCGGGCCGCCGAAATCGATTTCGAGAGATTCGAGGCATTGCTGAAGGTGAATGCCGGCTCACAGAAGCAGCGAGACGATGCCAAAGCGATGGTGGACGTCTCACGGGAGCGGGAGCGGAATGCACGAGAGCGCGTGCGCGCCGCTCGCGAGGTGGTGTCTCGGCTTCAGGCGGGCGCGACGCGCGAGGAGTTGGACATCGCCCGCACCCGTATCGCTGTCGTTGACGCGCAGATTGCCGTGTTCGAGAAGGCGCGCTCCGACGCCGCTGTCAATTCTCCTGCCGCCGGGGTCGTGACGCAGAAGCTGGCGGATGCCGGCGAGCTGATCGCACCGCGGATGCCGCTCCTCGTCGTAACCGATCTCGACAACGCCTGGGCAAATCTCTTCGTGCCGGAGCCGATGGTCCCTCGCGTCAAAGTCGGCCAGCCTGCGACGGTGCTCACGGATGCCGGCGACAGGATCGAGGGGAAGGTCACGTTCATCTCGCCGCAGGCGGAGTTCACGCCTCGGAACGTCCAGACTGCGGATGAACGGTCGAAGCTCGTGTATCGCATCAAGGTCAGCGTCGACAATCGCGCGGGCATCTTGAAGGCGGGAATGCCGGTCGATGCAGAACTGCCGCTGCAATGAGCGCCTCGATTCAGTTCAGCGGCGTGACCAAGATGTACGGCACGACGCACGCGTTGGACGACGTCACGCTCGGCGTCGAGCACGGCGAGATGTTCGGCCTGATCGGGTCGGACGGAGCGGGCAAGACCACTGCCATTCGTCTGATGTGCGGGTTGCTCCGTGCCGATGCGGGAGACGTGCGCGTCCTCGGTCGCGATCCCGTGCGCGAGCACCGGCATGTCACCGAGCGAGTGGGGTACCTGTCGCAGCGCTTCAGCCTCTATGGCGATCTCACGATCGACGAGAACGTCGCGTTCTTTGCCGAGGTCCACGGCGTGCGGCGGTACCACACCCGGCGGGATGAACTTCTGGAGATGACCCAGCTCGCACCTTTCCGCAGACGGCTTGCGGACCGTCTGTCCGGCGGCATGAAGCAGAAGCTGGCGCTCATCTGCACGCTCGTCCATGAGCCCGAGCTGCTCCTCCTCGACGAACCAACGACGGGGGTGGACCCGGTGTCCCGCCGGGAGTTCTGGAAGCTGCTGTCGGAGTTCCTTTCACATGGCATCACCATTCTGATGTCGACACCGTACATGGACGAAGCGGAGCGGTGCACGCGTGTTGCGCTGCTGCACGAGGGCCGCCTGCTCACCAGCGACGAGCCGGCACGCCTGCGCGCGTCGATGCCGGGGTCGGCGTCGCTCGAGGACGTGTTCATCAGCCGCCTGGCCGCGAAGGATTCAGCGTCATGAGATCGATCAAGACCTTGGTGAGGTGTGTGTTGTTCACGGTCATCGGGCTGGGCGTCCTTCCAGACCGAGCGCTGGCGCAGGATGTCGCGCCGCTTCGTCTCTCGCTCGAGGATGCGCGAATGAGAGCCGTCATCGCGAGTCATCGTCTTGCGGAGGCGCGGGCGACTGCGGCCGCGGCTGAGGCAGTTGTCGAAATACGACAGGCTGCCGACCGTCCTCTCGTCGGTGTGTCGAGCGGGTACACACGGACCAGCCACGTGATTCCGTTCTTTGTTCCTGGTTCGACTGGCGCGCCCGTGGTCACGCCAACCGCCCTGTATCCAGATATCCCGGACAACTACCGGGCTCGACTCGACTTGCAATGGCCCATCTACAACGGCGGACGGACCGATGCGCTCGAACGTGCGGCGCGCGCCGAAGCGTCGGCCGCCGCCGCCGAGATTGGCTCGGCGCAGGCTGACTTGCGGCTGGAGGTGACGCGCGCGTTCTGGGCGATGGTCACGGCGCAGTCGGCAGCCGAGGTGTTGAGGCAAAGCCTTGCACGCGCCGAGGCGCACGTCGAGGATGTGCGCCAGCGGTTCACCGCGGGGCTCGTGCCGCCCAACGAGATTGCCTCTGCCGAGGCGCAGGCATCGCGGGAGCGGATGTTCCTGATCGAGGCCGAGAATCAACGCGCGCTCGCGTCCGCGGAGTTGGCACGAGTCATCGGTGTTGATTTGAGGCAGCCGATCGAAACCATCGACACGCTCGAGCTGCTGCCACCGGCGGTGTCGCCGCTCGACACACTCGTCGCAGAGGCACGCTCCACGAGGGACGAGCGGCGCGCCCTCGAGTTGCGGGTCACAGCCGCCGATGAGCAGCAGAACGCCGCCGAAGCCGGCCGACGACCCACGATCTCAATCACCAGCGGTTTCGACTATGCACGACCGAACCCGCGGATCTTTCCACGAGCCGACCGGTGGGATGACTTCTGGGAGGCGGGCGTCACGGTTGGCTGGTCGCTGTGGGATGGAGGCCGGACGCGAGCAGAGACGCTTCAAGCCGCAAACGTCGCCGTCGCGACCCGTCAGCGTCTGGCCGAATTCGACTCGGTGCTGGCGCTCGAGGTACGGCAGCGCATGCTCGAAATCGATTCCGGGCGAGCGGCTGTCGCCGCGGCAGCCGATTCGGTTCGGGCGGCAGCCGAGGCGCAGCGCGTGGTCAACGAGCGATACAAGGCCGGTGTCATCTCGCAGACCGAGGCGCTCGACGCCAACGTGGCCCTTCTTCAGGCCGAGCTCGATCGGACGCGCGCGATTGCCTCCGTTCGACTCGCCGAAGCGCGGCTCGACCGAGCGCTGGGACGATGAACGCCATCGAGGTGCATCACCTGACGCGCAGGTTTGGCGCGTTCGTGGCCGTCAACGACCTGACATTCGATGTCCGGCAAGGAGAGATCTTCGGATTTCTTGGCAGCAACGGAGCGGGCAAATCGACCACGATCAGGATGCTGTGCGGGTTGCTGCTTCCGTCATCCGGGGACGCGCGAGTGGGAGGCATCGACGTCGGCGGCAATCCCGAGGGCGTCAAACAGCGCATCGGCTACATGTCGCAGCGCTTCTCGCTCTACGAGAAGCTCACGGTCGACCAGAACATCGCATTCTTCGGCGGAATCTACGGGCTCACCGGCGATCGGCTCGCTGCGCGTCGGGCATTCATCCTCGACATGGCCGGGCTCGGCGGCCGCGAAGCGACGTTGACGCGTGAGCTTTCTGCCGGGTGGCGACAGCGCCTGAGTCTCGGGTGCGCCATTCTCCACGAGCCTCCCATCGTGTTCCTGGACGAGCCGACCGGCGGCGTCGATCCGCTGTCGCGACGCCGATTCTGGCGGCTGATCGACGAGCTCGCCCGCGGCGGGACCACTGTGCTCGTGACGACCCATTACCTGGACGAGGCCGAGCATTGTCATCGCATCGCCATCATCCAGGCAGGTCGACTCGCCGCGCTCGGGACCGTCCCTGAGCTGAAGCAGGTGTTTGCCGGCCGGTCGATTGTCGAAATTCGCGCGCCACAGCCGGTGGAAGCCATGCACCGCCTCGACGCGATGCCGGAGGTTGAAAAGACGAGCATCTTCGGCACGGCCGTGCACGCCGTCTTGCGCTCGAGCGATACGCCCCCAGCGGAGATCGCCGCGCGTCTGCGTGACGCTGGCATCGCTGCCGAGTTCAAGTTGGTGGAGCCGTCGCTCGAAGACGTCTTCCTCGACGTTGTCGAGCGGAGTGCCGCATGACCATGGTTTTCGCGGTTGTCGTCAAGGAATTCCGGCAGATAAGCCGCGATCGCCGCACGTTGACGATCCTTTTGTTCGTTCCGGCGTTCTTCCTCCTGCTCTACGGCTACGCGCTCAGTTTCGACATCCGCAACATCCGGCTGGCTGTCGAGGACAACGACCGCAGCAGCGGCAGCCGCGAGGTGATCTCGGCCTTCGTCAACTCAGGTTATTTCGACCTCGTCGACACGATTTCGTCGGAAAAGGACATCGATCGCCTGCTCGATGCAGGCGCGGCCCGGGCGGTGCTCGTGATTCCTGCCGGATTCGGCCGCGATGCCCGCACGGCACAGCGCACCAGCGTGCAGCTGATCATCGACGGCGACAACGCCAATACGGCAACGACGGTCGTTGGTTACGGGCAGGCGCTGATCAGCGCGGTGTCGGCGCGCTATGAGCTGGAAGCGCGACTGGCGTCTTCCTCGAGCCCGCTGCTCGTCGCCGAATCGAGAGTCTGGTACAACCCGGAACTGCGCAGCACGCTGTTTCTGGTTCCGGGGCTCATCGCCTACATCGCAATGCTGACGGCGGTCGTGTCCACCGCCCTGTCGATCGTTCGAGAGAAGGAAGCAGGAACGATGGAGCAAGTGCGGATGTCGCCCGTAGGACCGCTGGCGTACGTCGTTGGCAAGACGGTGCCGTACTTCCTGGTGTCCCTCGCGTCGGCAATAGCCATTGTCGGCGCGGCCATGCTGCTCTTTGATTTGCCGATGCGCGGCTCGTGGCTGCTGCTGATTCTGTCGGTCTCGTTGTTTCTCGTGGGCGCCCTCGCGCTGGGGGTCCTGATTTCGACGCTTGCCGAGACCCAACAGGTTGCATTCCAACTGGCAGTGCTGACGTCATACTTGCCCACGCTGATGCTCTCGGGATTCATCTTCCCGATCTCGAGCATGCCGACGGCGTTGCAGGTGGCGACTTACCTGGTGCCAGCCCGCTACTTCCTCACAGTGTTGCGGGGGATCGTTCTCAAGGGTGTGGGGGCAATGGCGTTCTGGCAGGACCTCGTGGCGCTCGCTGTATTTGCAACCGTCATGCTCGGCCTTTCGTCGCTTCGGCTCAGGCGCGAGTGGAGCGTGAGCCGATGAACCGTGTCCGTCATCTGATGCGGAAGGAGTTCCTCGAGCTCCGCCAGGAGCCGCGGCTGTTCGGCATCGTCATTCTTGCGCCGCTCCTGCAGCTGACGATGCTCGGCTATGCCGCTACCACGGACGTGCGAAATGTGCCGATGGTCGTCGTCGACCAGGATCGGTCGGTGGCGAGTCGCGACCTGATAGCGCGTTTCGAGGCATCCGACAACTTCACGGTTGCGGACACGGTATCGGCGACGGGCGAGGTTGATGACTACCTCGACAGCGGTCGCGCGTGGATGGCTCTTGTCATTCCTGCCAAATACGGCGAGCGAGTCCGCACGGGCCGGGCAGCCGTCGTTCAGGTGGTGGCCGACGGGACGGATGCGAATTCCACCAACGTGGCTCTCGGGTACGCGGGCGCGCTGATCACGAGGTATGCGCGTGAGCTTGCCGCGGAGACAGGCCGCGCGACTGCGACGCCGCTGGTCGAGGCCGACATCCGCGTCTGGTTCAACCCTGGCCTGGAGAGCCGCCACTTCATGATTCCTGGAATCCTCGCGCTCGTGCTGCTCGTGGTGTGCACGACGCTGTCGTCGATGGCGATCGTGCGCGAGAAGGAGCTTGGGACGCTCGAGCAGTTGAACGTGACGCCGCTGGCGCGCTGGGAGCTGATCGTGGGGAAGCTTGTCCCTTATGCCGTACTCGGGATGGTGGACGTGCTGCTCGTCGTGGCTGTGGCTGTGGGCTGGTTCGAGGTGCCATTGCGCGGCAGCTTCGCGCTGCTCCTGGCGATGTGCCTCGTCTATCTGCTCACCGCGCTCGGACTGGGGTTGTTCGTCTCGACCGTGTCGCGCACGCAGCAGCAGGCCATGATGACGACGGCCTTCTTCTTCCTGATCCCGATGATCTTTCTGTCGGGATTCGTCTTCCCGATCGAGAACATGCCGGAAGCAATTCAGCCCGTCACGTATCTCATTCCGTTGAGGTACTTTCTCGTGATCCTGCGGGGAATCTTCCTCAAAGGCGTTGGGATGGCCGTGCTCTGGCCGGATGCGCTGGCGCTCCTCGGATGGGGTGTCGGGATTCTCATCCTCGCGACCCTTCGATCGACGAAACGACTGGCCTGACCCTCAACGCAGGCCGAGCAACCGTGCTGGGTTGTCCTTCGCCATGCGACCGATCTCCTGCTCGGTGAATCCACGCTCGCCGAGCGCCGTCAGAAAGGCTCCAAAGCCATCGACCGGCAGCGGGTTGCTCATCTGGCCGAGATCCGATGAAAGGAGGCAGAACTCCGGACCAATCTTGCGGATGGCGTCCGCAAAGCCGTCGTACCTCGCGCGGGCGTCCGCCGACACCGGCGAGCTGCCGACGAACTCGATGAGCGCGCCGAGCTTTGCCGCTTCCTGCATCTGCGCCACATTCATGAGGATCGGCGGATTCATCGCGTGGGTCACCACCATGCGCTGCACACCCTGGGCTCGCGCTTCGCGCAGCAGCAGGAGGCCTTCTTCCGCGGCCGAGTGCCCCGTTGCCATCACGAGGTTGTGCTTCGCGATGAGGGCGATCACCTGCTTGACCTCCGGCAGGAGCTGCCCGTCGCGCGACACGCTCACGAACGGCCGATTCTCCTTCGAGTAGCGCACCTGGTTTTCCGCGTCGAAGGTCGGCATCCAGACGATGCGGCCGAACCCTCCGGTGACGCGGGTCATGTGTTCCACCGCCGCCGGATTGATTCCACCGACGGTCCGGTTCAGATCTATTCCGCCGAAGACGTCGATATCGGGGACTATCTTGCGAACGACGTAGGCCAGCCCCGCCGTCGATTCGTAATGGTTCTTGAGCACGATGGCACGCATGCCCCGGTCGCGCGCCTGCCGAGCCGCTTCGACTCCATCGAGCGCCCGCGGCCGATCGTCGGGCAGCGTGTGGACATGGATGTCGATCGCTCCGCTGAGTGCGGATGCTGCTGCTGCGTTGCCACGCTGACCTGCGTAGAGCGTGGCGCTCAGGATGCCGGCGGACATGAAGGCGATCACTGCGAACGCAACCCATCTCGCCGAACCGAACTCACACCCGGAGCTCAGTTGTGTCGATGCTGGCGAATCCCGGTTCCGGTGGCCGGACCGCGCTGCGACGCCGCGAGCGGCCGCATGCCGCCAGCTCCGTGAGCTGGCTGATCCCCAGAGCCGTCTCGCGCGGTCAGGCGACCCTTGTCGGCCTGACCTCCACAGGGCTTCGCCACCATCAACACAACCGATCTCCGGGGTCGAGACACTCATGCCGCTCTCCTTACTGCGCCGGAACCAGGCGCACGATGCGGTCGTCGGTGGATGTCGGGTTTCCGCGGCCGTCGCGGTTGTTCGTGCAGAAGTACAGAAAGCCGTCGGGACCGGTGATCACATCGCGCAGGCGGCCGAACCGTCCCGCCAGCAGCTGTTCTTGTGAGACGACCCGTCGTGCTGAGGCGTCGAGCGTGAGCCGCAGCAGGTGCGTGCCCCTCAAGGTGGCCACGAACAGGTTATTGGCGAACCGCGGAAAGAGCTGCCCGCGGTAGAAGGACGCTCCGGACGGGGCGATGGCGGGATTGAAAAACGTCACCGGCGTTCTCATTCCTGCCATCGTCTGGTTCGCCTCGATGCGCGGCCAGCCGTAGTTCGCGCCCGCGTCGATGACGTTGATTTCGTCGTTACCCGTATTGCCATGCTCCGACGCCCAGAGATTGGCCGTTTGCGGATGCCAGTCGAATCCCTGCGGATTGCGATGCCCGTACGAGTAGATCGGCGAGCCGAACGGATTCTCGCGCGGCGTCGAGCCGTCGCGAGTCAGACGCAGAATCTTGCCGGCCAGCGATCCCAGGTCCTGTGCGAGCGCCGAGTTGGCTGCGTCGCCAGCCGTGATGTACAGCAGGCCGTCGGGGCCAAAGCCCAGACGGCCACCGTCGTGAATCTGTCCGGCAGGGATGTTGTCGAGCAGCACGGCACGCTCGCCCAGGCGCGATCCGGCTTCGCGGTACCGCACGACCCGGTTGACACGACCGCCCGACTGCAGACGCGCGGAGTAGTAGAGATACACGAGGCGGCTTTGCGCAAACTCCGGATCCAGTGCGAGGCCGAGCAGTCCGGCCTCGCCCTCCGCATACACATCGTCGAGGGTCAGGGCAAGCTCGGAGCTTCGCGACGCGAGGTCGAGGATTCTGACGCGGCCCGGTCGCTCGGTGACAAACAGCCGGCCGTCTGGCGCGAACGCCATCGACCAGGGAATTTCCAGATTCGTGGCGACCGTGTTTGCGGTGAAGCGAACGCCATCTTCAGTCGTGAATACATCTGTCGCGGGCGCGCTTGGCGTGGGGGTGGTCGGCGTCGGCGTTGGCGAACGCGGTGAGCAGCCGCGCGTATCGGCAGACTGCACGGCGACGAGCAGCAACAGAATGCCGGCGAAGGTGCCCGATGGCATAGCGTCGATTCTAATCCCTGATCTCAGCGGTGTTGGTGAAGCGGCTGCGAGCGCAGGTGTCTCGGCTCCGCCAGCCGCGTCCCTCGGCATGCTCGGGACGCCCTGCCGGGTCCAAGGGCTCGGCACGCCCACCCGCCGGCGCGTGTGTTCAGAGCTCGTTTCGGTTGGTGACCTGCGTCCGCGGGCGCTGCGGCCGGGAAAGCGGACCTGCGCTCATACCCTGCCGCAGCCGCATCGACTAGGTGCTGCCTCGCGGCGGCATCCGTTACGCGGCATGAAACGCCTGGAACAACTCGGGACATCGACAAACGCGTGGTCGGAAGTCGATGCGAGGAATCGCTCCGGCCCCTTTCCGGCTGCGCGGTGCGCTCGGCCTGGCTTACGCGAACGCAAGCCACCAACCGAAACGATCTCCGGGATTAGATTGGGCCGAGTGCCTGAGCTTCCCCTTTGGCGACATCAACCTTGGTGAGGACGAGCGCTCCGGCCGCAAAGAACACGATGACCGACAGCACGGCCGCGCGGCTGGATCCGAACATCGTGACCGACGCCGCAAAAAACGCCGGACCTGCCACGCCTGCGAATTTCTCGAACACCGAGAAGAAGCCGAAGTATTCCGACGACTTGTGCTTGGGAATCATGCGGGCGAACATCGAGCGGCTAAGCGCCTGGCTCCCGCCCTGGACCGTGCCGACGAGAAACGCCAGCACGAAGAAGTGCAGGGCCGATGTCATGAAATAGCCCAGGACGCTGATCCCCGTGTACACGGCGAGGGCGAGAAACACCGCGGTCTTGGCGCCGATGCGTCCGGCCACTGCGCCAAATAGAAACGAGAACGGCACGCCGACGAACTGCACGAGGACGAACGCACCGATGCGGGCGTTGCGATCGATGCCAATCTCGGCGCCGTAGATGGTTGCCATCCTGATGATCGTCTGGATGCCGTCGTTGTAGAGCAGGAAGGCAATCAGCATCAGAAAGGCCTGCCTGTATCCGCGGAGCTCCTGAAACGTCTCTTTGAGCCGCACGAACGCCGCGCGTACTGGATTTTCGGCGCCGGTCTCGTCTTGCTCGAGCGCTCGCGCCGGCTCGGGCACACCCCTGAACAGCGGGATGGAGAAGACAAGCCACCAGACCGCCACGCTGACAAACGAGAGCCTGATGGCCGTCAGCGTGTCGGGAATGCCAAACCTCGTCGGCATCAGGATCCAGAGCAGGTTGATGACGAGCAGGAGTCCGCCGCCGAGGTACCCGATCGCATATGCAGCCGTCGACACGCGGTCCATTTCATCGGGACTGGCAATGTGCGGTAGCAGGGAATCGTAGAAGACGAAGCTTGCAGCGATGCACACGTTAGCCACGATGAAGACGGCTGCGGCGTACTCCCATTCGCCCTGACCGATCGTGGCCATCATCAACGTGGCGACTACGCCTATCGCCATGAACGCGCCGAGCATGCGCTTCTTCAGCGCGCGATAGTCGGCAATCGCGCCCAGCAGCGGACCCGACACGGCAACGATGGCGACGGCAATCGTCGTTGCCCACGCGAATCGCGCGGTCGCGACCGCCGGCGGCAGATCGGCTGCGGCAACGGCGGCAAAGAAATCCGGAAACACCGCGGTGATGATGGTCGTCTGGAACGCGGAGTTGGCCCAGTCGTACATCGCCCAGGCGCGAAGTTCGCGGCGGTGAAGACCGAGGCGCGAAAGCACAGAACCGTGAGTCGAGATGCTCGCAGGCTGGACGTGTTTCAAGGGCAGGCGCGCTGGCGGTCCGAGTGTACCACGTGGCCAAGAAGGCGCAGGTGGTTGCTCCTGACGTGGCGTTCACGTGTGGTGGGTTGCGGCCGCGGCGCCCGCGGCCGGGGGCCAACACACATGAGCGCCGGGTCGTGTCCGGTCGAGGACGGGCGTTCGCGAAGACAAGCGTTCGAAGCAGGCCGTTCCAATCGCACGAAAAACGCTGCGCAGGTTCGCGACGGGCGTGGGGCTGGGGGCCCCCACGCGATGCAGAGGACGATAAACCGGAGCGGCGTTTTTCCGGCCTGCGGAGCCGCTTGTCGGACCGAATGCCCGTCCTCGACAAAGGCAGCTTGACGAATAATCCGGCTTCAATACGTCTTCCGCGCGATCCATTCGCGCAACAGCGAATCGACCACGACGTACTGCTGGCCCTCTTTGAGCGGAAGGTCCTGTTTCATCAGGGCGGCGAGCGATGCCTGAATGCTCGACGGACCGCCGAGGCGATGGCGTGCGCGGAGACCGGTCCATAAAGACCTCGAGGTCGTGCGCGCCTGCAGGCCATAAATATGGTAGAGTAAGCACGTGCGGACGACCGTCGATATCCCCGATCAGATGTATCGGCGCCTCAAGGGCCGTGCTGCTCGTGAAGGCCGTTCTGCGAAGGACTTGATCCTGCGCGGGGTCGAACAGATCCTCAGAGGTGAGCGCCGTCCACCTGGGCGTCGCGTGAAGCTCCCCATCGTCCGATCGAAGCACCCGGGCACGGTGGCACTCGACAATGCCCGAATCTACGAAGTCATTTCATTTCCCTGATATCAACGTCTGGATTGCGCTGACGTGGGAGGGCCACGTTCATCACAGGCGCGCTGCGGGATGGTTCAACACGCTCGACGAGGATGGACGCTTGTTCTTTTGTCGGTTCACGCAATTGGGGTTGCTCCGTCTGCTCTCGTCTGAGGCGGTGATGGGTCCCGGCGAGGCCATGACTCAGCAGGCGGCATGGCGCGCATACGACCGCTGGCGGGAGGACGAACGTGTTGGCTTCCTGGACGAGCCCGTCGACCTGGAAGCCCGGTTTCGCGCCTTAACTCGTTTGCGCCATTCAGCCCCGAAGGATTGGGCGGACTCCTACCTGGCGGCGTTTGCGGAAACGTCGGATCTCAGCCTCGTTACGTTCGACAGCGCACTGAAGTCAAAGACCGGTCGCGCGGTGCTGCTCACGGTGTAACTTGGCCACTTCAATGTAAAGGTCGTCCCGACCTGTCTCGAGCGCTCGCGCCGGCTCGGGCACGCCCCTGAACAGCGGGATGGAGAAGACAAGCCACCAGACCGCTCAATAAGTCTTCCGTGCGATCCACTCGCGCAACAGCGAATCGACGACGACGTACTGCGGTCCCTCTTTGAGCAGAAGGTCCTGTTTCATCAGCGCGGCGAGCGATGCCTGAATGCTCGACGGACCGCCGAGACGGTAACGGTCACGGACGTCCGCCGACAGGATCTCGCGGCCGCCCTGCAGCACGACCGCGCGAAGGACCGCCCGCTGGGCAAGCGTCAGTCGCTGCCACACCGCCTCGAACAGCGTGTCCTGCTCGGCAAGCAGGCGCGTCAGTGTGGCATGCAGCTGCTCCAGGCCTGCCTTTCGTCCCCCCGCCGCCCGCACGTCGTCCCAGGTTTCGTGCGCCAGGCGCTGGACGTCGTACGGCAGATTGCCCGCAAGGTCAACGACAGCGGCGCCGAGGCCAGGCTCGGCGCGAATGCCGCTGCGCGTGAATCGGGTCTCGATGAACTCGGTGAACACGACGGGAGGAATCTTCTCGAGGCGTATGACCGGTCCCGCCTTGTAGAAGGGGCGACGCGGACCGATCATTTTTTCCATGAGGCTTGGTTCCGAGCCCGCGAAGACGTACCCGACGCTGCGCTGCTGCTGCGCGGCGGCGCGGAGCGCGTGCTCTACCCCACCTCCGTTGAAGGCGTCGATGGCCTGAAATTCATCGAGCGCGACCACAACCGTCCGTTTCCTGTCGGTGGCCAGCCGCCCGGGCAGGTCGAAGATCTCGTTGGCCAAGCGATTGACCTCCCTGGCCGTGCGAACGGCGGGAAATCCAACCGAGAGGTGGCCGTCGGTCTCATAGCGTAGTTCGGGTCGCGTACTGGTAATGGCATCGGTGAGCCACGTCCGCGCACGCTGCCATTTCGTCTCCACCGTGGCGAGCGCCTTGGCATAGCCCTCGAGAAACGCGACGTACGAGCTGTAGCTGCTCACCGTCAGGTTGACGGTGAGCGCGCCGTGGCGGGACAACGTGTTCAGCGCGCGATGGACGAGCGAGGACTTGCCGTAGCGTCGCGGGGAGATCAGGAACACTTTCTGGCCGCCGCCGAGGTCGGTCACGAGGCGGTCGAGCTCCGTCTCGCGGTCCGCGAACGCCTCGTCCGGCACGATCTCACCGTAAATGAATGGATTGTCCATGGGATCCGTTACGTTGAATAACGTAGCCGTTACGTCTTTTAACGTAACAGAAAACGGGGGTCGGATCACAAATCATCAAGCGACAACTGCCCCGTGTAAATCGCCATGCCCACCACCGCGTCGACGTTCGCCGCGTGGAGGCGTTCGATTTCCTCTCGCGTGGTGATGCCGCCCGCGGCGGTGACGCGGCGATCGGTGGCGCGGCGGACAGCAAAGATAGCTTCCATGTCGGTGCCGCGCATCAGCCCCTCTGTGTCCACGTGGGTGTAGAGGAACTCGCCGCAGTACGGATTCAGCGCCAGGATGGCATCCACGGCTGTCATCGGCAGCGTCGTGCGCCAGCCGTGGATGACGACATGGCCGCCGCGACTGTCTACTGCCGCGATGACGCGCTCCGGTCCCGCAGCCTCCGCGAGTGCGCGAGCGAAATCCAGATCCACCGTGCCGGATCGAAAGAGCGCAGAGCTGACGATCACCGCGTGCGCCCCGGCTGCAAGCACCGTGTGTGCTCGTTCGATCGACCGGATGCCGCCGCCGACGCGGCAGGGCAGTCGCGCACAGATGGCGGAGACGAGCGGAGCGTTGTCGCCCTGGCCCTTGGCCGCGTCGAGGTCGATGAGCTGCACGCGGGGAAAGCGCGCAAACCGCGCGATCCAGGGTTCCGGGTCTGTCGCCTCGATGGCGAGCGTCTCACCCTGCACGAGCTGAACGATGCGCCCCCCCTGCAGATCGATGGACGGAATCAGCATCAGAGCCGGACCGGAATGCCCTTGGCGCTCAGGTAGCGCTTCAGGTCGCCGACGCCGGTGTCGGCGTAATGAAAAATGGACGCGGCGAGCGCGGCATCGGCGCATCCGCGGGTAAAGACGTCGAGGAAATGTTCCAGTACGCCCGCCCCGCCTGAGGCGATCACGGGAATATTGACGGCATCGGAGACCGCGGCGGTGAGCTCGCAATCGAAGCCCGCGCGCGTGCCGTCGCGATCCATCGAGGTCAGCAGGATCTCACCGGCGCCGCGCGCCTCTGCCTCGCGCGCCCATTCGACCGCATCGCGCGCAGCGTCTGCCGTCCCGCTGCGGACGTAGACGCCAAACCGGGCGTCGCGCCGTTTGGCGTCGATCGCGACGATGACCGCCTGGCTGCCGAATCGACGCGAGAGCGTCGTGATGAGCGACGGGTTGCTGAGCGCGGCGGTGTTCAGGCTGACCTTGTCCGCCCCCGCCTCCACGGCCGCCGCTGCGTCGTCCTCGGACCTGATGCCTCCGCCAACGGTCAGGGGGAGGAAGATCTCCTTGGCGACGGCGCCGATCGTGCGCGCGAGCGCGCGCCGGCTTTCGAGTGTCGCCGTCACGTCGAGGACGACGACCTCGTCGATGCCTTCCACGTTGTAGCGGCGCGCAAGCGCGGCGGGATCGCCGGCGTGCCGCAATTGCTGGAACTGGACACCCTTGACCACCTGTCCGTCGCGCACGTCCATGCACGCGATGATGCGCTTGGTCAGCACGAGCGGCAGAAGTCCAGGAAGTTGCGCAGGATGTGCAGGCCCGCCTCGCCAGACTTTTCAGGGTGGAACTGGACGCCGAACACGTTCTCGCGTTCCACGGCGGCGGCAAAACGCTCGGCGTGCGTGGTGGCTGCGACGCAGTCGCTCGTTACGGGCGCGGCGAACGAATGCGTGAAATATACGTGCGAGCCCGAGGCGAGGCCTGCCAGGAGCCGGGAGGGTCTCGGCATGTCCAGCGCGTTCCATCCGACATGCGGAATTTTCAAGCGTCTCGTGCGATCGCCGCGGAGCAGCTGGCAGCGGCCATCAAGGGCGCCGAGACCAGGCAACTCGGGCTCCTCCTCGCTCCCTTCGTACAGCCACTGCATGCCGAGGCAGATGCCGAGGAGCGGCGTGCCTGCACCGACCGCACGGCCCACAGCATCGCGCCATGGCGCATCGAGAGCCTTTGTGGCTGCGAAGTGTCCGACCCCGGGCACGATGAGTCCGGCCGCGACCGCACATTCGTGCGGCGCTGTCGGCACGGTGAAATCGGCCCCGAGCGCGGTGAGCGCTTTCTTGACCGACGTCAGGTTTCCGGCGCCGTAGTCGATGAGCGCGATCACAGCAAGCCCTTGGTGCTCGGCAGCATCTTCGCCAGGCGCGGGTCCCGCGCGCAGGCGACGCGAAGCGCGCGCGCGAACGCCTTGAAGATGGCCTCGACGTGATGGTGACTCGACCGCCCGTACAGCACGACGGCGTGCACGTTGGCGCGCGCCGCCGAGGCGAACCCTTCGAAAAAGTCGTGAATCAACTCGCTTTGCAGGTCGCCGACGCGCCGCACGCGCAGCTTCAAGTCGACGGACGCGTGGGGCCGGCCGCCGAGATCGATCGCCACGACGGCAAGCGTCTCGTCCATGGGCATCACGAAGTAGCCGGCGCGGTTGATGCCCTTGCGATTGCCGAGCGCCTCGAGCACCGCCTCGCCGAGCGCGATGCCGACATCCTCGACCGTGTGGTGCTGGTCGACATCGAGGTCGCCGGTCGCGTGGAGCGTCAGGTCGAAGCCGCCATGTCGCGTGAACAGCTCCAGCATGTGGTCGAGAAATCGGATGCCGGTGCTGACGTCATACTGTCCTCGGCCATCGAGCACCAAACGCCCCCGGATCTGCGTCTCGGTGGTCCGACGATCGAACGCCGCCGCCCGTCTCCTGTCTCCTGTCTCCTGCCTCCTGACCCGAATCTTTCTCATAACGCCTGCCCCGAGCCACGTCGAGGGGCCTGGGCCGCGCCGCGTCGTGCGCCGACGACCGCTTCGAGCGCTTCAATGGCTGCATCCGTATGCTCGACCATCCCCGCAGTGATGCGGATGCACCCTGGAGTGACAGGGTCCTTGGAGCGATCCCTGACGTGGATCTTTCTGGCCGCGAGCGCTTCGACGAACGGCGCAGTCTCGCCGACACGGACGAGCACGTAATTGGCGGCGCTCGGCCAGTACTCCAGGCCGAGACGCCGGCAGGCCGCGTACAGCCGCTCGCGCGACTCCCCCACTTGGGCGGCGTATCGGGGAAGGAACTCGCTGTCCTGCAGCGCAGCATCGAGCGCGGCCAGAGCAACACCGTTGATATTGAACGGGAGCGTGACTGCTCTCACAGGATCCAAGACCTGTCGCTGGCCGATGACGACGCCAATGCGCAGGCCCGCCAGTCCGTACGCCTTTGAGAATGTGCGTCCAAGCAGCGCGTTCGGAAAGTGCGGAAGGTAGGGCAGAAAGCTCGTGCCACCGAACTCGATATAGGCCTCGTCGATCAGGACGACGGCATCTGGCGCAGCTTTGCAGATGCGGCATATGTCCTCGATCGCGATCAGCTGCCCCGTTGGGTTGTTCGGCGTATTCAGGAAGATCATTCGCGTACGCGGCGTCACCGCGTCGACGACGTCCTGCGTCGGGAACGCGAAGTCGCGGCCGGGAGGCACGCGTACGGCCGTCGCGCCTACCGCCGACGTCGAATTGGGATACGGATCGAAGGCCGGAAGCGGAATGATGGTTTCCCCGTCGTGCGCGCGCTTGCGTGCGATATGGCCGACGGCGGCCATCAGAATGCCTTCGTCGAGGCCATTGGTGAGCAGCACCCAATCAGGGTCGACACCGAAGTGTCTTGCCGTAGCGATCACGGCCTCAGGGTACGAGGGATAGGTCGACACGTCCGACGGTTGCACGCGGCGAATCGCCTCGAGCACCTGCGCCGAGCAGCCGCCTGTGTTCTCGTTCAGGTGCAGCCTGAGGCCGTCGCCGGGATTTGGGTAACCCTGTATCACCATCATTTCATCCTTACGCCAATGGAGTCGGCGTGCGCCTGTAGTCCTTCGGCTGCGGCGAGCGTCATCACGGTGCCGCCGATTCGACGCAATCCAGCGCGTGTGACGCGTTGAACGGTGATCTGGCGAACGAAGTCTGCAGCCGACAAGCCTCCGCGCGCGCGGGCGGCACCGGCCGTGGGCAGCACGTGATTCGACCCGATGGCGTAATCGCCTGCCGCCTGCGCCGACCACGGACCGACAAACACCGAACCCGCACAGCGGACCATGGCTGCGAGCCTTTCATCGCCCACCACCAGATGCTCCGGCGCCGCCTGGTTGGCAAGGTTCATCGCCTCCGCCAGCGACGAGGTGACGATGACGCCGCCGTGCGCTCGCAGTGCCTCACGAGCGGGGCCGGCGTGGGGAAGTCGTTCGTCGACCGCGCGCGCGACCCTGGCGGCTAACGCGCGGCTTGGCGTGATCAGAACGGCGCGCGCGTCGGGGTCGTGCTCGGCCTGCGCAAGCAGATCGGCGGCGATCCATTCGGCAGGACCGCGCGCCGCAACGATGACGATCTCAGTCGGGCCCGCATAGAAGTCGATGCCGCAGTCGGCGGCGACAAGCGCCTTTGCGGCCGCCACGTATCGGTTTCCCGGACCCACGATCTTGTCGACGCGTGGCATCGTCTCGGTGCCGTACGCGAGAGCCGCTATCGCGTGCGCGCCTCCAACACGGAACAGGCGCGTCACTCGCGCCTCGAGCGCCGCAGCCATGATGACGGGCACAGGCTTCGGGCATGCGACGATGATTTCCCGCACGCCGGCACAGGAAGCCGGAATCGCCGTCATCAACAGTGACGAGGGCAGCGGATAGCGCCCGGCGGGGACGTAGCACCCGACACGGTCGAGCGGGACAATGCGCTGTTCGACGCCGACGCCGCTGTCGACACGCGTGCGCCAGCGACGTGGAACCTGGCGCTTTGCGACGGTGCGGATGTTGCGGGCGGCCGCACGAAGCGCCGCGCGGACGTCTGGCGGCACTCGCGCCGCCGCGTCGCGCATCTCCGCGTGGGTCACCTCGAGGGCCTCGTCGAGCGAGTCGAACCGGCGCGCGTACCGTGACAGCGCGGCGTCGCCACCATGGCGCACGTCATCCACAATTCTGGAGACGCGCCGCTCGGTAGCAGCATCGCGGACGCGCTCGGGCGCCAGGAGCCTTCGCACGGCGCGCCGATTGTTCGCCTCAACGATGGTCAGCATCGATCACACCACGATCTTGTTCAGCGGGTATTCCACGATTCCCTGGCCACCCGCAGCCTTGACTTTTGGAATCAGATCGCGGACTGTGCGCTCTTCGATGATCGTGTTGACCGCGACCCAGTCGGGATCGCTCAGCGACGAGATTGTTGGCCGTTGAAGCGCCGGCAGAAGCGCGAGGACCTTGTCGAGATCCACGCGGCGTACGTTGAGCATCAAGCCCACCCGGCCCTGCGCCTCGATTGCGGCGCGCAGCAGCAGGGCGATGTTCTCGATTTTCGTGCGCTTCCACTCGTCCGCCAGCGCCGTGTCGTTGGCGATGAGCTGGGTGTTCGATTCCATGACCGTATCCAGAATCCGCAGCCGGTTCGCGCGAAGCGTCGACCCCGTCTCTGTTGCCTCGACGATGGCATCCGCGAGAACCGGCGGCTTGACTTCCGTGGCGCCCCACGAGAACTCGACGTTCACAGGGACGCCGTGCCTCTCGAAGTACGCCTTCGTTACGCGCACCAGCTCGGTGGCGATCGTCGCATTGGTGAAATCTTTTGGCGACGTGAACCGCGAGTCCTCTGGGGCGGCGAGGACCCATCGCACTTTGCCGAAGCTCTGTTTGGCGTACACGAGGTCCGCGATGCTGGTGAGGGAATGCTTCGTGTCGCCGCCGAGCTTGTGCTCGGCAATCCAGTCCTGGCCCGTCAGCCCCGCATCGAGCACGCCGTCGCACACATAACGGGCCATTTCCTGCGCGCGAATCAGCATGCATTCGATGTCCGGGTCGTCAATGGTGGGGAAGTACGACCGTGTGCTGACATAGATGTTGAAGCCGGCGCGTGCAAAGAGCTGAACGGTGGCGTCCTGCAGCGAGCCTTTCGGAATGCCGAGTTTGAGCTTCATGGAATCGTGACGCCCTCCGCGCGCTGAAAGAAGCAGGTGCGCTCGCCGGTGTGGCAGACGTTGCCGTCGCCGAGCCGTTCCGCTTTGACGAGCAGCGTGTCCGCGTCGCAGTCAACCAGCACGTCGCGCACCGCGAGGCGGTTGCCGGACGTTTCGCCCTTGGTCCATAGTGTGTTGCGCGTGCGGCTGAAGAAGGTCACGTAGCCGGTGTGCCGCGTGACGTTCCAGGCTTCCTCGTTCATGAAGCCCACCATCAGCACTTCACCGGTCTTGTGGTCCTGCACCACCGCCGGGATGAGTCCATCAAGTTTCGAGAAGTCCATCATTTTGGTTCCTGGTGCCTAGTGCTTGGTGCCCCCGCGCACGCTCAAGCGTGCGCGCTACTGGCGCGCACACTGCCTACCGTCTACTGCCTACTGCCTACTGTTCCGTTCCGGGATCTGGGATCCGGGATCCGTACAATAAAAAACCCCGCCACACGTTCCGGCGGGGTCTGCTGCGTTCGGCTGTCTGGTCCTGGTGTCTAGTCCCTTGGCGTGCGCAACTCTCCCCGTCGGCCGGCGTGGCCGTGGTGGTGATGATGCGCGCGATGAAGGACCGTCAGCATCGAGGACAGCAGGCTACCAAAAAGTCCCCTCCGTGCGCAAGGCGCGGCCGTAACATAGTCCCTGTCATGCGGCCCGCCCTCGGTTTCGCCGCGGTCGCGCTCGTCGCGGCAGCCGTCATCCAACTGTCAGCGGAAGACTGGCCTCAATTCCTCGGGCCGGAGCGGAACGGGGTCTATCGTGGCCCCGCCCTTGCCGAGATGTGGGGACCGCAGGGACCCAAAGTCGTCTGGCGCAAGAACGTCGGACAGGGTTTCAGCGGCCCGGTTGTGGCGCAGGGCCGGGTGATCCTGTTCCACCGCGTCGGCAATGAAGAAGTCGTTGAAGCGTTCGATGCACGCACCGGCACGAGTCAATGGCGCTACGCGTATGCGACGTCTTACCGCGATGATTTTGGGTTCGACGAGGGTCCGCGCGCGGTACCCGTCGTCGCGAACGGCGCTGTGTACACATTCGGGGCTCAGGGGCAGCTGCACGCTATCGATCTGGCAAAGGGCACGCGGCTTTGGAGCGAGGACACGCTGCAGCGCTTCAAAGTGCCCAAAGGATTTTTCGGCGCCGCCGGATCGCCGCTCGTGGAAGACGGCCGCGTGCTCGCCAACATCGGCGGCCCCAACGCCGGAATTGTGGCGTTCGACGCCAAGACCGGGAAGGTTCTGTGGACCGCCACCAACGCTGAAGCGAGCTATTCATCGGCGGCTGGCGCGACGATCGCCGGTCGGCGTGTCGCCATTTTCCTCACGCGCGCCGGAGTGGTGGGTTTGGATCCTGCGACGGGGACGGTGCAGTTTCAGCGCCCCTGGCGGGCACGGATGGCTGCATCGGTCAACGTAGCCACGCCGCTCGTCATCGGCGATCTGATCTTCGTCTCGGCTGAGTACGGACCAGGCGCGGGGGTCTTTCGCCTCGGCGGCACGACGCTGAACCAGCTCTGGGCGTCGGACGAAGCGCTGACAAACCACTATGCGACGAGCGTCCACTACGACGGACATCTGTATGGATTCCACGGGCGTCAGGAATTCGGCCAGAGCTTCCGCGCCGTCGAGTTGCGGACGGGCAAGGTTCGTTGGAGCCAGGACCGATTCCTGGCCGGCACGGTGACGCTCGCCGGCGATCGTCTCGTCATCCTTCGGGAGCGCGGCGAGCTCGTCGTCGCGCCGGCCTCACCTGATGGCTTCAAGCCGATCGCGCGGGCGCAGATTCTGTCCGGCACCGTGCGTGCCTATCCCGCGTTGTCCGACGGATTTCTCTTCGCCCGCAACGACAACACGCTCATCTGCCTGGACCTGCGGCGATAAGAGTTGCTGCACGTGTCACGCACACGACCTCTTCTGTTCATTGCCATCGCCGTCTCAGCGACTGTGGGGTTGCTGGTGGCCGCGGCGCAGCAACCGCGGGAGATTCTCGACCGCGCGATCTCCGAGTTCGTGCGCGGCCGCGTTGTCGAATCCGTGGCGGCGTTCGACCAGCTCGTGAAGGTTGCACCTGAGGTGGCGCCGGAACTGTGGCAGCGCGGCATCGCGCAGTACTACGCTGGTCGATACGACGACTGCCGGAAGCAATTCGAGCTGCACCGCACCGTGAATCCCGATGACGTCGAGAACGCTGCCTGGCATTTCCTCTGCGTGGCGCGCGCAGAGTCGGCGGAGACGGCAAGGGCTGCGCTGCTGCCGGTCGGCCCCGACACGCGGGTCCCGATGCGACAGATCTATCTGATGTTTCGCGGCACGATGCCGCCCGAGGAGGTGCTGCGCGCCGCAGGCACGCAGCCGCGAGCCCAGTTCTACGCTCGTTTGTACATTGGCTTGTATTTCGAGGCGTTGGGAGACGCCCGGCGCGCGCTCGAGCACCTCACCTTTGCCGCGGCCGATCGGTACGCCGATGCCGGTGGGTACATGCACACGGTTGCCAAGGTGCATCTGAGGGTCCGGCAGCCGCGGCTACCGTGAACCACGAAGAGACTATGAGCGGGCCGCGCGATTAAGCTCCTTAGGGTATTCAAAGCCAGAAGGAGGCTGTGATGATCGCAACGACCCGCCCTGAGGTG
>Ga0209640_10000017_pt1 | contig 82837 bp, 78 predicted proteins | sample RifCSP10_1_FD_184018 | JGI IMG/M metagenome (GOLD analysis project Ga0209640, IMG submission 184018) | Soil microbial communities from Rifle, Colorado - Rifle CSP2_sed 10_1 (SPAdes) (version 2) | ecosystem: Environmental > Terrestrial > Deep subsurface > Rock core/Sediment | place: Rifle...
GGAGCCGATGAAACGGCGGGTGTCGCGAAACGCATTCCTGTCTTCGACATTGCCCGCGCCGTCGGTCGGGAAGTGATACTCGTCGTTCATTCCGCGCAGACTCATCTCCAACCGCGTTGAGGCTGACGGCAAGGCACGCATCGCGACGCTGGCGACGTCGCGAGTGTAGCCGTTGTTGAAGGCCAGCAATCCGTCGCTTCGCTCGCGCGCACCACCGAAGATGACATTCAGGCGACTGGTGCCGGTCGAGGCACTTCCCTTCACCACACGACGTCCGTAACGGCCGGCGGCGATTTCCGCCTCGGCTGCCGAAGCCGAGCCTCGACGGGTGAAGAGCTGCACGACGCCGGTCACCGCATCGGTTCCGTACAGCACGCTCGCAGGCCCTCGAACGACTTCGACCCGGTCCACGTCATCGACCGAGAGCCATGCGAGATCGATGGCGCCTCCCGGATCATTCACCTGGACGCCGTCTATCAGAACGCGGACATAGTCGTTTTCGCCGCCGCGCAGGAAGAGCGAGGATTGCGCCCCCGGGCCTCCGCTCCGCGCGACCGATATGCCGGGCACCAGACGCAGCAGTTCGGCAACATCGCGCACGCCGCTGCGGTCGATGAGCTCACGGTCGATGATCGTACTGGCGCTGATGGCGGCGCCGGCAGGCACGTCGACGCGTGTGGCCGTGATGACAACTCGCGGCAGTGAATCCTGCTGCTGCGAATGAGCCGCGGCAGGCGCGACAGCGGTGAGCAGGATGAGCGTGCGGCTTCGAAGGCTGGACGTCATGAGGCTACGGGATGTGGGATGTCGGATGGCGGGTGATCATTCGCGGGAAGGGACCGTCCGCCGCAGGGGAACGAGCGTGGGAGCACCAATCGCCGGATCTCGCGACACGACGAGCGGCCATTCGTAGACCGCCTCGAGGACGGACGCCCGCATCACGTCGTCAGGCGCACCGTGCGCGGCCACGACGCCTCGATGCAGGAGCACGACCTGATCGGCGAAGCGCGACACCAGGTTGAGCTGATGACTGACAGCGAGCACGGTTCGACCTCGCCTGGCGAGGTCGGTCAGCAGTTCGAAAGCCGCCATCTCGTGGGCAACGTCGAGAAACGTCGTCGGCTCATCGAGCACGATCGCGTCGGATTCCTGGGCGATGGCGCGCGCCAGCCGCAGTCTCTGCCACTCGCCCCCTGAGAGCTCGTCGGTATGTCGATCGAGCAGTGAACCGACCCCCGCCTGCGCGATGGCCTCTTCGATCGCCGCAGTCCCCCGCCTGTCGCCACCATCGCCCCAGGCCGAGGCGTGCGGTGTGCGGCCCAGCGCGACGTACTCCCGGGCGCGCATTGGAAAGGCGGGTTCTTCGCGCTGCACGACGACCGCGACGCGCTGGGCAAGCTCACGCGGCGACATCGCGGTGACATCGCTGCCGTTCACGAGTATCCGGCCACGCTCCAGCGGTACCCGCCTGAGGAGCGCTCGCACGAGCGTGCTCTTGCCGCTGCCGTTGGGACCGACGACCGCCGTAACGGAACGCGGCATGGCCGTGAACGACACGCCGGCGAGCGCCGGGGTCGGGGCGCGCGGATAGCGTACCGAAACGTCATCCCACTCGATCACCGCATCCTCCGCAACAGGGAGAGGAAGAACGGCACGCCAACCACCGCGGTCACGGCGCCTAACGGCAACTCGGCCGGGGCTCGCGCGGTGCGCGCGGCGAGATCGGCGCCCACGACCAGCGTGCTCCCGGCAAGCGCTGACACGGCGAGCGCAACGCGGTGACGGGACCCCACGAGTGCGCGGGCCAGATGCGGCACCAGCAGGCCGACAAAACCCACCAACCCCGCGGCAGCTACGGTGGCGGCGGCGAGCAGTGAGGCCGTGAGGTACAGCCGACGGCTCGCGGTTTCCGGCGCGACGCCGAGGGCCGCCGCGGCGTCGTGACCCAGCGCGAGGGCATCGAGGTCACGCGCCCAGTGCAGCAGGAGCGGTCCCGTCAGCGCGAGAACCACGGCCAGGCGCAGGACATCGCGCCATTGCGCAGACCCCAATGAACCCATCATCCACCACAGCGCACCGCGCGCTGCCTCCGCGGGGGCGGTGGCCAGTAGCACCATGATCGCCGCGTTCGCAAAGGCGCCCACGACCACGCCGGCCATGAGCAGCATCCGCGGATCGGCGCGCAACCCGCTGGCGCGGGCAATGCCCATCACCAGCAACACGGCCGACAGCGCGCCGACGAAGGCGGCGAGCGACAGGACCGTGGGCTCATTCCAGCCAATCGACACCGCCAGCACGGCGCCGACAGCCGCGCCGCCGGAGACCCCCAGCAGATACGGCTCGGCCAGCGGATTCCGCAGTGCGCCCTGGAGCACGGCGCCACTCATGCCTAACGCCGCCCCGACCAGCAGGGCCAGCGCCACCCGTGGGGCCCTGACGTCGAGCACGATGGCGCGAGCGACCGGATCCGCCCCGCCCGCGAGCACGCGCCACAGCTCACCCGGATGGAGCGCCACCGGGCCCAGGGCCAGCGCCGCGATCGATACCGCGATGAGGGTCGCGATCAGCAGGGCCAATCGACCGCTCATGGGATGACGCCCGGATGCAGCAGTCGGGCGATCGACACCGCGGCCTCGCCAAGTCGCACCCCTGGTCTTCCCACCAGCACGGTATCCATCACCAGCACGTGGCCGTCGCGCACCGCCGGCAGTCCGCGCCAGCGTGCGTTCGCCCCGAGTTTTCCCGCGGTCTCGGGTCGGCCGAGGATGAAGTCGGGATCGCGGCGCAGCACTTCCTCGAACGCCACCTGTGGAGATGGCCCGGCCAGGTCGCCAAACACGTTCCGGCCACCGGCAATCTCCACGAGCTCGGACAGAAAGCTTCCGGAACCGATGGTCATGAGTGGCGTTTCCCACGACAGCATGAAGACTGTGGGGCGCGAGCGGCGTGCCGCCGCCGCGACACGCACCCGCTCCAGCGTGGCTCGCACGGAGTCGACGACCGCGCGCGCGCGCTCCGGCTCGCCAACGGCGTCACCGAGGAGTGTCGCCGCCCGCTCGAAATCGACGATGCGGTCGATGCGAAGGGAGATCACGGCGATGCCGGCGGCGCGCAGGGCACGGGCCGCGTCGCGGTTTTCACCGCTGGCGTAGAGCACGACGAGGTCAGGACGCGCTCCAATCACGGTCTCGATCGATGGCCGGATGCCGTCGCCGAGGTCGGGAACATCGAGAACCTCGGGGGGCCATCCGTCCCAGTGCGTTCGACCGACCACACGATCGCCGGCACCTGACGCGAACAGGATTTCCGTGGTGGCGGGATTGAGCGAGACGATGCGCGAGGGTCTCGCGAGCGCGGGCAACGGATCGCCGGCATCGTCCACGGAGGGCACGCGCTCGGACGGTGCCGCGCACGCGAACAGCACGATCGCGGCCATTACCGCCGCGCGACTGTGCTTTCTGGTCGACCCGAGCGACTGAAAGAAGAACACGGACTTTCACCCAGTGATGGGAGAACGCCCGTGCGCGGAGCGAACCTGACGGCCCGCATCGCCACCGGCCCTCCCCCGAGGGAACCGTCGGTGTGGCCCGTGCGGGGGTCGTCTCCTGGCTCCGGGATCGCCGGACTCGCCTTCCCGACCTTGCGGTCAGTGGCGCTCGAGTCCGGGACCTGCTCCCGTTACAGTGGCGGGGCCGCACCGGCATTGCACCGGTTTCCGTGGCCCCTGCACGTCACATGAATTGTGGGGCTGAAGCTATGTCGGCGATTCCCGTTCTTCAACCGCCTGCGAGTCGACCAGCTGGCCCATGAGCGCGGCACGACGCGCGCGATACTGCTCACCAGCCGCACCCGCCCGTTTCCCGGGTTCGGCGTAGACGTGGTCGAGCGCGGCGATCTCGCGCGCCAATGCCTCGGTCGCAGGGCGCTCCGTGACCGACGGCGTGGAGAAGCCGGGGACGTGACGGCGACCGAGGACGATGCCTAACGCGACAGCAATCGCCGCGACCGCAAGCAGGGCCAGCCGGCTGGCGCGCCCCCCGAGCCCGCCGCCGCTGCCGCCGACCGTGAACGACGTACCGGCCGCGACGGGTCCAGCGGTGAACCGCTGGAATGAACGCCCCTCCATGCTGACCGGTTCCTGCGGCGCCAGTCCCGCGCCGGAAACGGAGGCTCCGGCACCCTCCAGCAGCACCTCGAGCGTCGCCAGCCCATCCGCCACAGGAACGGCGACCGAGCTGCCGGCAGGAATGGCGTAAGTAAGGACGACTTGTCGGGCGCCCGGTGGGAACGGGACCAGGAGTTCCGCGCGGCCGGCCTGAAATCGAAATGCGTCCGGCGGGAGGTCACCGCCGCTCGACCCGGGCTCCCGGGCGCCTTCAGGCAAGGCCACGCGCCAGGTACCGCCGTCCGCGCCACCGACGAGCGTCCGGTTGGAATCATTCGCGACCTCGAACACGTCCACCACGCGCCGAAGTCCGCCGGCATCGGCGGGCGCGATCACCACGTGGCGTGCGCGAACGGTCAGTGGAAACTCCACCGACGTCGTGTCGTAGACCGCGACGTCCCCGTCAGGGCTGGTCACCGCGGGCTCACGCAGCGGCGCCGTGAAGTACGCCACTCCCGAGTGGCGCGCGGAGACGATGTACATCGATCTCGGCCCCTCCAGCCGGTAGCGGAATCGATAGGCGCCCGTCGCCGACGTTGTAACCGAATCGACCGGTCCCGACGAATCAGCCGAAATCCGATGGAGGACCACGACCTGTCCGCTCACCGGTCGGAGCGAGTCCGTGCTGCCGCGCAGCACGCGTCCGGCAACGGTTCGAATTTCGCCGGCCGTTCCGGGTGTCCCGGTGGCCGGCGGGAGCGCTCCCTGTGCTGATGTCGGTGCTGGTGACAGGAGACCAGGAAGCATGCACGCGATGAAAGTCGCGCAGCGTCCCGTTGCGCTCTGCGCTTTGCGCGTTGCGCTCAAAGATTGAACTTCCCGAAGTCTTCGGGACGCAGGTTCGAGAGATACCGCTGCAGTTGCTCGACGGTCATGTCCTCGGTGCTCTGCGCGGGTGGTGTCTCTGGCACCACGCCTTCATCCGGTTCCTCTTCACCCATCGCCACCAGCAGCGACTCGTCGGCAAAGATGGGCGCCGGGAACCTCAGGGCAATCGCGATGCTGTCGGATGGCCTCGCGTCCACGTGGACCACTTCACCGCCGCGCACGATATGCATTTCGGCGAAGTACGTGCCCTTGGCGACGCGGGTGATCTGCACGCGCCGCAGTTCGCCGCCCAGGCCGGCAATAAGGCTCTTGCAGAGATCGTGGGTGAGCGGCCGTTCCTTGCGGACGTTATTGATCTCCATGAGGATCGAGTCCGCTTCCGCGGACCCGATCCAGATTGGCAACAGCCGCTCGCCGCCCTTTTCCTGTAGGATCACGACGTGGGCATTCGACACACCGTCGATCGCCAGCCGGACCACTTGCACTTCGACCATCGCACTCACCGCCGTGAACGACTTGTGAACTATCGCACGGCGCGCCGCAGATCGCCAACCTTGTCGGTGCGTTCCCACGAGAATCGCGTCATGGCGCGCTTGCCGTGGCCGACGCGCTCGGGCGACCGACCGAAGTGTCCGTAGGACGATGTGGCGGAGAAGATGGGCTTGCGCAGGTCCAGCGACGCGATGATGCCGGCCGGCGTGAGGTCGAACACCTCGCGCACCGCGTCAGTGATGGCCGTGTCGGCCACCTGGCCCGTGCCGAACGTGTCCACCATGATCGATACCGGCTCGCGGACGCCGATCGCGTACGCCAGCTGAACCTCGCAGCGCCTGGCGAGTCCGGCTGCCACGATGTTCTTGGCGACCCAGCGCGCGGCATAGCATGCCGAGCGATCCACCTTCGTCGGATCCTTGCCGCTGAACGCGCCGCCGCCGTGGCGTCCCATGCCGCCGTACGTGTCGACGATGATCTTGCGGCCGGTGAGTCCGGCGTCGCCCTGCGGCCCGCCCGTCACGAAGCGCCCGGTGGGGTTGATGTGGTACGTAGGCTTCTTCTTCCGCCACTCGGGCGGAATCACCGGTTCGATGACCTCGGCAATCACGTCGCGCTTGACCCGGGAAGCCGCGACACGCTCATCGTGCTGCGTAGACACCACGACCGTATCCACCGCGATCGGCCGATCTCCCTCGTAGATGACGGTGACCTGCGCCTTGCCGTCCGGACGAAGCCACAGGAGTTCGCCCGAGTGACGCAGCTCCGCCAGTCGCTTCGTGAGGCGATGCGCCAGGAGAATCGGCGCCGGCATCAGGTCTTCGGTCTCGTCGGTCGCGTAACCGAACATCATCCCCTGATCGCCCGCACCGCCGGTATCAACACCCATCGCGATGTCGCCGGATTGCTTGTCGATCGTGCTCATCACGGCGCAGGTGTGGCTGTCGAAGCCATACGTCGCGTCGGTGTAGCCGATGCGCTTGATGGTGGACCGCACCACCGACGGAAGGTCAACCCAGGTGGACGTCGTGATTTCGCCGGCGATCACGGCCAGTCCGGTCGTGACCAGGGTTTCACAGGCGACTCGCGCGGTGGGATCCTCGCTGATGATGGCGTCGAGGACCGCGTCGGAGATGGCGTCGGCGACCTTGTCAGGATGTCCTTCGGTGACGGATTCGGAGGTGAACAGATGGGTCGCGGGCACGGGAGGGGGCGAAGAGTGGGTGTGATTCGACGATCGGCGAAACGTAAGGTCTCAGGGGGCGGCGACGGCAGTAGCGACAGGAAAACGCGGCTTGACTTCGGAATCCCCTACGCCGCGCCCTCGCCAGCGAGTGCGCCATTGCCCATTGCCGCCACGAGTCGGAAGCGTAGTTCGCGCTCCGCGTCAGGCGCCGTTCGTGACGCCAGGGCCGCGCTCGCGGCTTCGATCGCCAGGGCGGTGCTGATGCCACGCACCAATCGCTTGGTGGTCGACACCGCGCGCGGGTTCACGCTCAATTCGCGCACGCCGAGGCCAATGAGGGCAAAGGCCATGAGTGGTTGCGACGCCATTTCGCCGCAGACCGCGACGTCGATGCCCTGCGCGTCCGCGACATCCACGATTCGGCGGATCAGCCGCAGGATGGCTGGATGCAGTGGGGTGAACCGCTGGGCAAGGTTCACGTTGCCTCGATCGACCGCGAGCGTGTACTGCACCAGGTCGTTGGTGCCGATGCTGAAGAACGCGACGTCTCCGGCAAAGGTGTCGGCGGCGACTGCCGCCCCCGGTGTTTCCATCATCACGCCCAGGGGAACCTGCCTGCGGAACGGTACGCCCGCCGCCGTCAGCTCCGCAGCGGCCTCATCGAGCAGTTGACGGGCCGCCCGGACTTCGTCGACCGAAACGATGAGCGGAAGCATGATGCGCACGTCGCCGTGCATCGCGGCTCTCAGGAGCGCGCGCAACTGGACCTTGAACAGCTCCGGCGAGTCGAGGCACATCCGGATGGCGCGCCAGCCAAGAAACGGATTGGGCTCGGTCGGATATCCGCCGATTGGCAGCTTGTCGCCGCCGATGTCGAAGGTGCGAACGATGACCGGTCGTCCCTCGAACGCCTCGACGACGCGCCGGTAGGCGCGGTACTGCTCCTCTTCATCGGGCATGGTCGCGCGGCCCACCACCAGGAACTCGGTGCGCATGAGCCCGACGCCGTCGGCGCCGCTGCGCGCCGCGGTTTCGGCCTCCTCGGGCAGGTCGACGTTGGCGCGAAGCGTGATGTGGACACCGTCCGTCGTGACCGCCTCCACGTCGGTGAGCAGCGCCAGCTCGGCGTCGCTCAGCGCCTGCGCGACGGCCCGCGACCGGAAGGCGTCGAGCTCGTTGGGGCTCGGGTCGATCACCAGCAGGCCGCTCGAGGCATCGAGCACGGCCGGCTCGCCGCCGCGCAGGCGGCTGGTGGCGTCGCGGAGGCCCACGACCGCCGGAATGCCTAACGATCTGGCCAGGATCGCGACGTGTGACGTTCGCGTCCCGGAATCCGTGGCGATGCCGGCGATGGCTTCGCGGTCGAGCTGTATCGTCAGGCTGGGCGTCAGGTCATGCGTGACCAGGATGGCGTTCGTTCCCTTCGGCACGTCGACCGGATCGTGATCCGGCAGCTGCATCAGCATCGACAGGACGCGAATGTGGACGTCCGTCAGGTCGCCGACCCGCTCGCGCAGCATCGGCGCCGCGCTGCGCGCGAACTTCTGGCGCCATTCGAGCATCACCACGTCGAACGCCTTCTCGGCGTCCAGGTTCTGCCTGATGTACGACTCGACTTCGTTGAGCAGTGCCTCGTCCGAGAGCATGCCGATCTGCACCTCGAAGATCCCGGCCTCGTCCGATCCGGCGTGCTGCTCAGCGCGCTCGCGCACCTGTTGCACCCGGTCGGTGGCGCCCTTTACGGCGGTGCGGAACCGGGCGATCTCCGCGTCGATCTGGTCGTCGTCGATGATCCGGTGTGGAACCTCCGGCACCTCCCAGCGCAGGAGGCGCACCGGACCAACCACGATCCCGGGTGACGCCGAGATACCGTGAAAGACCCTGTTCACGCCTCGCGCTCTCCGAACCGTGACGCGACCAGCGCGGCGATTGCCTCGACGGCCTGCTCGGCATCCTCACCGTTCGCGCGGAGCCACAACGTGGTCCCGTATTCGGCGGCCAGCATCATGACTCCCATGATGCTCTTGCCGTTGACCTCCATGTCGTCGCGCCGGATCGTGACCACACTCTTGAAGCGCGACGCGGCCTTGACGATTTCGGCCGCGGGCCTGGCGTGCAGCCCGTTTCGATTCTCGATCCGCACCCCGCGCTCGCAGGTCATCGGATCACCGAGTAGAGGACGAACGCCGTGAGCACGCCGGCGGAGACCTTCCAGCCCTCGGCGCGCCCATGCAGCCGGGTGAGCACGATCGCACCTGCCAGCGCGCCGAGCAGGGTTCCACCGAGAAGGACGTTACCGGATCCGATGATCCGGTGGACGGCGATGGGAAGCGAGAGTCCGGCCAGGACGGCGGCGACGCGGCCCAGGTGCAGCGGCGCCTTCTGCAGGATCGGATGCCCTAACGACTGCGCGACGGCGAGTCCCTTGCGCCAGCCGGCCTGAAGGCCCCACACGCGCAGCCCGAGGTGCCCGGCATTGTACAGGCCGAGGAACGTCAGCACAGTCACCAGGGGTGACGCCCCGGTGCCGAACACGGCCAGCGCCGCGAATGAGCAGAGCGGCAGAAAGGTCGCCCAGACCAATCGATCGCCCAGCGCGCCAAGCGGCCCGCACAGCGCCGTGCGAAAGCGCTCGATGCGCTCCGGCGCCTCGCCATCGAGCTCGGCACGCGCCAGCGCGCCGATCGCGACGCTGGTGAGGTATGGATGCGCGTTGAAGTACTGGCTCTCGCGGGCCAGCGCCGCGTGATACGCGTCGCCATCACGCCCTCCCGGGAGCCGGCGCAACGCGGGCTCGACGCAGAAGCCGATCCCGTTCCCGAGCATCGTCTCGTAGTTCCACGCGCCCTGAACGGCCAGCATCCGGAAGAATATGACCACCTGGGTGCCAAGCGGCAGCGTGGGCGTCGCGCCAACGGGGCCGGCGCTCATGACAGACTCACCAGGCCCAGACCCGCAGCCAGGCCGAGCATGAACTGCCAGCTGAACCCGGGCACGGCATGGAACAGCTTGTACGCCGCACCTAACGAGACAGCGCCGGAAGCGCCCACCACCATGGCGCGCGACAGCGGCGCGCCGGTACCCCAGGCTTCGAGGGCCGCCATCTGGAGCGGCTGCAGCGCCATCAGCCCGATCGCGGTCAGGACGATGCCGCGCACGAGGTCCGCGCCCAGCCCTGCCATCTGCAATCCGATCACGGTTCGCCGCGCGCCGCCAGCGACCGCGTCATGACGATTGCGGGCCCACATGGCGTTCAGCTTGCGTACCTGCACCATCGACCACCCGCCGATCCATGCGATGGCCAGCGCGCCCAGCACGGTCGTCGTCAGGCGCCCGGCGTCAAAGCCGCCGGCCTTCGTGAACAGCGCGCCGCCAATCACCGCCGCGGAACCCCATTCCGGGTACCGGCTCGCGCCGAACGGCAGTGTGTCAACCGCGAAGAGCTCGAGCGCCGCGCCCACGAGCAGCCCGGCTCCCGCATCGCCAAGGATCGCGCCGGACAGTGTCGCGCCAACGATGGGCCGCGACAGCATGGCCTGGGGAAAGCTCACGGTGTCGAGCCCGAGCACGCCGCCCAGCAGCGACAGAACGACCACGTCAACGGCGCTCACGATCCGTTACCCGCCAGCAATTCGTCGAGCGGGATCGGCCTCGCGGAAGGGACATCCTGCGCCGTGACCTCGATGCCCCTGGACTCCAGGTCATGCAACTGCACTTCCTCGTCCGGCGCGAGAAAGACATAGCGAAGGCGCTGCGTCCGTCCCGGCCGATGGTGGATGCCGCCGAGGTTCACGCGCCGGATGGCCTCGGTCGCAACGACCAGCCTCGCCATCGTATCGATGTCGCCGGTGAGGAGGATACCGCGGCGCGCGTCGTCCTGATAGCGCGACAGGTTGGTCGCCGCCGTGTCGACGGCGTCGAAGTAGACATCCATGTCGGGTGGCACGCCCATGCGATACAACTCCTGCTCCCAGTCACTTCCCGCGACTTCGTCATCCACCAGCACGATGAATCGCAGGTCGAGCGGTTGTCCCCAGCCCACGACGACCTGGCCGTGAATCAGCCGGTCGTCGATTCGGTACAACTCAAGCGCCACGCGGTCCTCCGGTGACGACCAACGAGGCCCTGCCCCTGTCGGCCGCGTGCTCCACCGCGTGCTCATCGCCGGCTTCGACGTGAAACGCGAAGTCCAGCAGCGTTGCCAGGTTCACTCCCGTGACGACGGCCATACCGGGCTGCTCGCGCTGAATGCGGCGGGCCGCCATGGTGCAGCTGCCGGCCGGCAAGTCGGTGAAGATCACCGACGCGCCCGACGTGGCGAGTCGATCGCGCATCAGCGCCTCGACGTCATGCGCCGACAGGTCGCGATTGGTGACGCCGATGAACAGGTCGGAGCGGCCCGTGATCTGCTCGATCGCGGACAGCATGCCTTCCGCGAACGTGCCGTGACCGGCCACGATCGCCTTGACGCTACTCATCGTCCTGCACGAGGTACTGGCGTGCGTCCCGCGCGTCCCGCATGCGTCCGATCAGCCGCTGATTGAACGCTTCGGCCGGATTCTCTCCGTAGTATCGAAGCAGGTGATTCATGGCGATGACTTCCGAAATCACCGTGATGTTCTTCCCGGGATTCAGGTAGACCGTGATCCTCGGCAGCTCAACGCCCAGGATGGTCGTGACCTGCGGCTCGAGTCCCGTCCTCTCGACGGGCGAGTTCTCGGCCCACTCATCGAGCTGGACGACGACTTCGATCCGCTTCTGCTGGCGAACGGCGCGAATGCCGAAGATCGAGCGCACGTCGATGAGCCCCACGCCGCGAATCTCCATGAAGTGCCGCTGCAGCTCGTGTCCTCGCCCGATCAGGAGGTCGTTGCCGCGCCGGAAGCAGATGACCAGGTCGTCAGCCACGAGGCGGTGCCCGCGCTCGACGAGGTCGAGTACGCATTCCGACTTCCCGATCCCGCTGGCGCCGGTGAACAGCAGGCCGACGCCGAAGACGTCCGCCAGTGACCCGTGCAGCGTGCTGCTCGGCGCGAACAACTCCTCCATCACCGGCTTGAGCCGCCGGTACACCTCGGCCGTCTTCAGCGGGGAGCGAAGCACCGGCACCCTCGCTGCCGCGGCGAGGTCGATCAACGGCGTGACGGCCTCGAGCCCCTTGGTGATTAAGACACAGGGAATGGGAAAGGAAAAGAACTGGGCGAGTATCCTTCCCCGATCCGCCTCACTGAGCGTGCTCAGGTACGTGATCTCGGTCTCGCCGAGGATCTGCACGCGCTGCGCAGTGAACCTCCCGACGTAGCCGGCGAGGGCGAGCCCGGGACTCGACACGTCGGGATTCTCGATTTCGCGCTCATGACCGTCGGTGCCGCTCAATTCCTCGAGCTGGAGGGGCACCTTGAGCCGGTCGATCAGCTTGCCGACAGTCACCGCCACCGGGCGCCGCTCCTCTCGCTAGTGCCGTTCCAACCTGTTCGGTCTACGACAGGGATTCGCATGCATTCTTCGTCGTCACTTGAGGACATTTGGCGCAACAAGTTGGAACGGTACTAGGCGCGAACCGGGCGGCGCGCCCGGCGAATGGTCAACCGTCCAACACGGCGCAGCTGGGCCTCGAGGTGCGCGAGCGCCGCGGCCAGGGCAGGTCCATAGTACCGCCCGGTCCCCTCGGCCAGGAGACGGCGGCCCCGCCCGACCAGCTCGAGCTCGACCCGCCGCATTCGTCCATCCTCCTCGAACCGGATGACGCCCGACACGGGTCGCGTTAGGCGCTGGCCGAGCTTGTCCAGTGCGCGGCTGGCGTTCTGGCGGACCCGTTCAGGGACCGTGGCATGATGCGACTGAAAGACGATTTCCACCGGTACTACCCTCCACCCTCGTTCACTTCGTCCAGGTGACGCGCCGTTTCCGACGCCGCCCGCTCCCATGTGAATGTCGTTGCGAAAGATCTCGCCTGCGTGCCGAGTTGCTCAACCAGCGAGCGATCGGCGGCCACGGTCGCCATCGCCGCTGCCAACGCGCCGGTGTCGCCATGACGCACCAGGAAGCCGGTTTCGCCGTGGCGCACGGATTCCCGAATCCCCGGTGAGTCGGATGCGATGACCGCGGTCCCGCACGCGGCGGCCTCCAGGTTGGTGATGCCCCAGCCCTCCTTAGGTGACGTGAAGACCAGGGCCCAGGCGCGGCGCAGGAGCCGGAGCTTTTCAGCCTCGCTGATTCGCCCAAGAAACGTCACGCGATCACCTAGGTCAAGCGAGTTCGCGAGGCGCTCCAGCGCGGGCCGATAGTCGCCCGCTCCCGCCACTTCGAGCCGGGCGCCCGGGATGGCCGCCTTCGCAAAACCCTCCAGAACGAGGTCCACCGCCTTGTATCGCTTCAACCGACCCAGGTAGGCGAACACGGGCGCTTCCGCCCGCGCCGTCGCGTCCGGCGTGTAGTGCTGTGAGTCGATGCCGCAGTAGATCACCCTGATCCGCTCGCGCTTGATCCCGCGGGCGACAAGGTCGTCCGCCGTACTCTCGCTGATGGCCTCGAACGGTACCCGGCCGTAGACCCACGGGATCGACCGCTCCGCGAGCCAGACGGCGGCCGCGACCGGCGCGGGAAGCTCCTGGAATGCCGTCGAGCCGAACAGGTGCGGCACCACGGCTACGACCGGAACCGTACCCCAGTGCGGCGTGTGGAGGGGCATCTTGTTGATGTCCTCGACAAGCACGTCAAACGGCCGGCCGGCGAAATGCGCCCGGTACCCGCGGCGTGCCAGCAGGCGGAACGAGTTGCGGGTGCCGACCCGGACGACCTCGATGCCGTCGAGCGTCGCTCGTGGCGCACACCCGCGCCATCCCCCGCAGAGGAGGCTGACGTCGTGTCCCTGCGCCGCCAGGCGACCGAAGATCTCGTGCAGATGGATCTCGGCCCCGCCGGCCTGAGGGTTCTCGCGGTCCTGCCAGTTCACCAGGAGGATCCGCAATCAGATCCTCCCGAGCCGCCGCGCCAGGGCGTCCAGCACGCCGTTGACGAAGCGCGCGCTCGCATCCGTCCCGAACCGCTCGGCCAGGTGAATCGCCTCCTTGATCACCGTGACCGGCGGCGTTGCTCCGATGCGGAGTTCAGCCGCGGCCAGACGAAGTACCGAGCGATCGATGGCGCTGAGACGCTCCAGGCGCCAGTTGGTAGTCACCGACGCGAGGTCCTTGTCGATCTCGACCACGTCGACCGCAGCCCTGGAGAGCAGGGGTGCGGCGATGCTGCGCTCGTCGGGACCGACCTCCAGATCCGCGAAGAGTCGCTCGCCTACCGCTACAAGTCCGCCGTCCGGCACGAGGTCCCACGCGTACAGCGCCTGCAGGGCGCGGGCGCGCGCACGCCGGCGGACCCGGATCTCATGTGCTGTCAGCGGCATCGAGTCGATCGAGCAGGTCCGCCATCTCGAGCGCCGCCAGGGCCGCGTCCCAGCCCTTGTTCCCATGGTCGCCGCCGGCGCGGGCCACCGCTTGTTCCTTGGTATCGCATGTCAGGACTCCCAGCGACACCGGAGTCTCGAACTCCGCCGAAGCCTGTTGCAGGGACCGGGTGCACTCCCCGGCGACGTAGTCGAAGTGCGGCGTCTCACCGCGGATGACCGCGCCGAGGGCCACGACGGCATCGTACCGATCCATTGACAGGAGCCGCCTGACGGCGACTCCCAGCTCCCAGGCGCCTGGCACCCAGATCACGTCGATGTCATCCAGCGCGGCGCCGTGACGGGTGAGCGCGTCCAGTGCGCCATCCACCAGCTTCTGTGTCACGTCCTCGTTGAACCGGCTCACGGCAACCGCCACCTTCCGCCCGGCCCCGTGCGGGGTCCCGCCGAATTCGGCCATTCAGGTCGAGAGCAGGTGCCCGAGCTTGTCGCGCTTGGCGTCAAGGTACCCCGCGTTCTCTTCCGTGGTCGGCGCGGTCAGGTGCACCCGGCCCACGATCTCGAGTCCGTAGCCGCCGAGGCCAACGAGCTTCTTCGGGTTGTTGGTGAGGACCCGGATCCGCCTAACGCCGAGGTCGAGGAGGATCTGCGCGCCGATGCCGTAGTTCCTGAGGTCGGGGGCGAAACCGAGCTTCTCGTTCGCCTCGACGGTGTCGTGCCCCGCGTCCTGCAGCGCGTAGGCCTTGATCTTGTTCAGCAGGCCAATGCCTCGCCCTTCCTGGTCGAGATAGACGATGACGCCCCGTCCCTCGGCGGCGATGGCCTCCATGGCCTTGTGCAACTGCCAGCCGCAGTCGCAGCGCCGTGAGTGGAACACATCACCCGTCAGGCACTTGGAGTGCATGCGCACGAGGACGCTGTCGCCGGCCGCGAGGTCGCCGTACGCAATGGCCACGTGCTCGTGGTCGTCGACATCGTTGCGATACGCGTAGACGCGCCAATCGGCGGAACCGAAGTCCGTGGGCAGTCGCGCCTCCGCCACGCGATGCACCAGCCGCTCCGTCGACAGGCGATGCGCGACCAGGTCGGCGACCGTGATGAACGTGAGCCGGTGCGTTGCGGCATAGGCGTCGAGCGCGTCGCGGCGCATGGGACGCCCGTCTTCGTCGAGAATCTCGCAGATCACACCGGCGGGTGTGAGGCCGGCGAGGCGGCACAGGTCGACGGCCGCTTCGGTGTGGCCAACCCGTTGCAGAACACCCCCACCCCGCGCCCGCAGCGGATGCACGTGACCAGGGGTCCGGATGTCCGCCGGCCCGTTGGAAGGATCGGCGGCGACTCGAAGGGTCGTGGCCCGGTCCGACGCGCTGATGCCCGTCGTCACACCGTACTTCGGTGCGGCGTCGATGCTCACCGTGAACGCCGTGCGCATGGCGTCGGTGTTCTCGCGTGCCTGGAGCGAGAGACCCAGGCTGCCCACTCGCGCCGGTTCGAGGGCCAGGCAGATCATGCCCTTGGCGCGGAGCATGACGTTGACCATGTCCGTCGTCACCAGCTCGGCAGCGCAGATGAGGTCACCCTCGTTCTCGCGGGACTCGTCGTCGGCCACGACGACGAACTTCCCCTCGCGGATGTCGCTGATTGCCTGGTCTACGGTGCCAAAAGCCATGCCTGAATCCTAGTTGAGGCCGACCCCTGGCAGCCAGCAGGTGAGGGCCTGTTGGAACGCCGTCAGGGGCCTTGATACGGCGTGAGCAGGGCCTGCACGTATTTCCCGATGACGTCGGCCTCCAGGTGCACGCGGTCTCCCGGCTGAAGCCGACCTAACGTCGTGTGGTGTTCCGTCCACTCGATGAGCGAAACCTGCACCGTCCCTGGAGAGGGCAAGTGGTTCACGGTCAGGCTGACGCCGTCGACCGTCAGGGATCCGTGAGGGACCAGCAGTCGCTCCACTTCGAGGGGTACGGCAATGTCCACCAGCAAGGCGCTGTCGCGGCGTTTCACCTCCCCTACGGTCCCCACCGCGTCGACGTGGCCTTGCACGAGGTGCCCCCCAAGGCGATCGCCAAGTTTCAGTGCCCTTTCGAGATTCACCGCGGTGCCCACCGCCCACGAGCCGATGGTAGTGCGATCCAGGGTCGTCGTGACGGCGGCGACGACGAACCAGCCAGCATCGGCCTCGCGCACGGTGAGGCAAGCGCCATTGAGCGCGATGCTCTCGCCCGCCTTCAGGTCGTTCCATGGACAACGCACGCGGAATTCGCGACCGGCATCCACGTCGGTCACGCGGTCTATCTTCCCGATGGCTTCCACCAGTCCAGTGAACATCAGTGGCCCCTCGGCGCCAGCACCAGCATGTGATCGTCCCCGATCCACTCGGAATAGAGAGGACGCCAGCGGCGCACATCGGCGGTCCCGCGGCCAGACAGCCGACCGAAGGCGGACAGCGCTCCCTCGCCAAGCAGGACTGGAGCCTGAAACAGGACGACGCGATCGACCAGGTCCGCCTCCAGCAATGAAGCAGCCAGCGACGCTCCACCCTCCACGAGCAGCGAGTGCACGCCCCGGGCGCGAAGTATGCGCAGCGCCTCGAGCAACGATGCGGCGGTGATCACCTCGACGCCGAGGCCGCGCAGGTCGTGGTCATAGCTGGGATCCGGCATGTTGGCAAAGACAACCACCGGTCCCTCGTGCGTCCGCTGCGCCAGCTTTGAGGTGAGGGGCAATCGACCGGTGCGCGAAAAGATGACGCGAGTCGGCGCGACGCGCGGAGGATCCGCGTCACGCACAGTGAGCAAGGGATCATCGGTGAGCACCGTACCCATTCCAACCCCCATCGCATCCGAACCCGCGCGCAGGTAGTGGACCCGCCGGCGCGCCTCCGGCCCGGTGATCCAACCCGGGCGGCGCGACGCATCGGCGATGGCTCCGTCCATGGATACCGCCAGTTTCAGGGTCACCCAGGGACGGTCGGACCCGAAGGAATGCAGAAAAGGCGCGTTCAGCTCCGCCGCGGCTTCACTCAGCAGACCGACATCGACGCGAATGCCGGCGGCCCTGAGGCGCTCCACGCCGCCACCCGCTTCAGGATTGGGATCGCGAACCGCAACGACAACCCGTGAAAGCCCGGCGCCGACAATGGCGTCGACGCAGGGTGGCGTCTTTCCGTGGTGCGTGCACGGTTCCAGCGTCAGGTACAGGGAGGCGCTGCGGGCCCGGCCTCCGGCCGCGGCCAATGCCTCGATTTCGGCGTGCGCGCCCCCGAAGCGCCGATGTGCTCCCTCGCCGACCATGGCGTCGTTGTTCACCACGACGGCGCCAACGAGGGGGTTCGGAGCCACCTGTCCCCACCCCAACCGGGCCAGCGCCAGCGCGCGATCCATCCATTTCTCGTCCTGCGCCGAGAAGCCGGCCGTCGCGGCCGGCGCCGGATGGGCGCCGAGGACGGTGCGGCCCGGCATTGCCTAACGCCCGTCCAGTCGAACGGCGCCCGATCCGGACACGACCTCACCAGCGTGCCACGCCTTCACGCCATGCCCAGTCGCGGAGGCGATCAGAGCCTCCGCGTCGGCCGGCGCGACCAGCGCCATCATGCCGACGCCCATGTTGAAGGCGCGGAACAACTCGTCCCGCGGCACGCCACCGGCCGCTCCCAGGCGCTCGAACACGTCAGGCACTCTCCAGCTGGCCGTCTGGACCACGGCGTCGAGCGACGGCGGCAGGGCGCGGTTGAGGTTGCCGGGGATGCCGCCGCCGGTGATGTGAGCCAGGGCGTGAACCCGCGTCAGGTGCGGCCGCAGGATAGCCAGGTACGATCGATGAACGCGCAACAGAACGTCGGCCACCGACTGCCCGCCTTCACCGGGAAACTCGTCGTCAACGCCGAGTCCCATGCGGTCCCGCACGATACGCCGCGCCAGCGAGAAGCCGTTTGTGTGCAAGCCGGTCGACTCGAACGCGATGACCGCGTCACCGGCGCGCACGCGCTCAGGCCCCAGCGCGGCCGATTCCTCGACCGAGCCGACGATGAATCCAGCCAGGTCGTAGTCCGGAGGGGTGTAGAGGCCGGGCAGCTCGGCCGTCTCTCCACCGATCAGTGCGCAGCCGTTCTCGCGGCACCCGGCCGCCACTCCGGTAACGACGGATTCGGCGACGGCCGGATCCAGCGCCCCGAACCCCACGTAATCGAGGACGAAGAGGGGCTCGGCGCCCAGCGCGAGGATATCATTGACACAATGGTTCACGAGGCAGTGGCCGATCGTGTCATGCCGTCCCGCTTCGATTGCCACTTTGATCTTGGTCCCGACGCTATCGGCACTGGCGACCAGTAGCGGGCGATCGCCCACCGGCGCCCGGAACAGTCCCCCGAACGACCCGAATGCACCGATTGCGCCTGCCGTGCGCGTCGACTCGACCAGCCGGCGATATCGTTCCTTGGCATCGTTGGCCACCTCGATGTCGACGCCCGCGGATTTGTAGTCCATCGATCCCGTCACTCGCGAGTCTGTCACTCGTCCAACTCCTCCTCGAACGCCACCAGCTTCCGGAACTCCTCGAGCCGGCGGGCGATGTCCACCCGGTGGATCTCGAGCAGCCGGTCGATCGAGAACCGCTCCACGGCGAAGGAGCCTAACGTCGAGCCGTAGACCACGGCCCGGCGCATTGCCTGCTCGTCCGACCGCCCGGTCCGCGCGAGGTAACCCATGAAGCCGCCGGCGAAGGAATCGCCAGCGCCCGTGGGATCGAAGACCTCTTCCAGCGGATACGCTGGCGCGAAGAACACCGAGTTCCCGGAAAACATGTACGCACCGTGCTCGCCCTTCTTGATGACCACGTGCTTCGGTCCGCGCGCCAGGATCCATCGGGCCGCGCGGACCAGGTTGTACTCTTCGGTGAGCTGCCTGGCTTCGCCATCGTTGACCAGCAGGATGTCCACGCGACCGAGCAGGCGCATCAGCTCGTTCCGCCGGCTCTCGATCCAGAAATTCATGGTGTCGCAGGCCACCAGCCGCGGCTTCTCGACCTGGTCGAGCACATCGAGCTGGAGTCGCGGATCGATGTTCCCCAGGAAGACGTACGGAGATTTCCGGAACTGCTCGGGAATCTGCGGGCGGAACTGGGAGAATACGCCCAGTCGCGTCTCCAGCGTCTCCGCGGCATTGAGGTCGTGGCGATAGCGACCCCGCCAGCGGAACGACTCACCGTCCGCGTGCATCAGCCCCGCCAGATCCACGCCCTTGGCGCGCAGCGGCTCCAGCTTCTCCATCGGGTAGTCGTTCCCGACCACGCCGACGAGGTTCACCTTGGTCAGGTGCGACGCCGAGGCGGAGAAGAACGTTCCCGAACCCCCGATGGCGTCCTCGATCTTGCCGAAGGGCGTCTCGACGGAATCGAGGGCGACGGATCCAACGACGAGGACAGCGGTCATGAGACGTGAGATGGGAGATGTGAGACGTGAGAACACCTGCACGTCGATGGACTCGGGAATCTCATGGCAGATCGCGGTTGCAGTTCATCTCGATTCTCCCATCTGCCATCTCATCTCTCGCTTCACATGCGCTCCGGCGCCGAGATGCCGAGAATCGTCAGGCCATTGCGTAGCACGATCTGCGCAGCGCGCGCCAGAGCCAGCCTTGCCTCCCGAACGCCGTCAGGCGCCTCGAGTACCCTCACGCGATGATACCAGTTGTGAGCCAGCCGCGCGGTATCGAGCAGATACGCCGCCAGTCGCTGAGGCTCGCGGGCTTCGCTCGCTGACGCCACCAGTCTCGGGAAGTCCAGCAGCGCGGCCGAAAGGTTGCGTTCCGAATCTTCGCTGAGCGTGGAATAGTCCACGGCGTCACCGCGGATTGAAGCCGCGTCGATCGCGCCGACGCGGAAGATGCCGCTCATGCGCGCATGCGCCATCTGGATGTAATAGACCGGGTTCTCCTCGGACTGCGACCGCGCCAGGTCCACGTCGAAGGTCAGCGGCGTGTCCGCCTTGCGCATCAGGAGGAAGTAGCGCACGGCGTCACGGCCGACTTCGTCGACGAGGTCGCGCACGGTCACATAGCTCCCGGCGCGCTTGGAAATCTTCACTTCCTCGCCACCGCGCATCACCGTGACCATCTGGTGGAGCTGGTATTCCGGATATCCCTCCGGAATGCCGGCATCGAGCGCCTGAAGGCCGGCCCTGACGCGCACCACCGTGCTGTGGTGATCGGCTCCCTGCACGTTGATCGCGTGACGAAAACCGCGACGCCACTTGGTGACATGGTACGCCACGTCAGGCACGAAATAGGTGTACGACCCGTCGGACTTCCGCATCACCCGATCCTTGTCGTCACCGAAGTCGGTCGTTCGCAGCCAGGTCGCCCCGCCTTCCTCGAACGTGTGGCCCGCGTCACCGAGCATCCTGACGGTCTCGTCGACGTTGCCGTCAGTGTACAGCGATGACTCCAGGAAGTAGACGTCGAAGTGGACGCCGAGCGCCTTGAGGTCGCGATCCTGTTCTTCGCGGAGCGCCTGCACCGCGAACGTGCGGACCTGTTCGAGCTGTTCGCCCTGGGCGTCGTCGGGATGCGCCTTGGCATACGCGGCGGCGATCTCGCGGATGTACTCCCCGTGATATCCGCCCTCCGGGATTTCCAGTCGGCCCGTCGCCTGCTCGATCAGCCGGGCGCGCACGGACAGGGCGAGGTTCTGGATCTGGCCGCCGCCGTCGTTGTAGTAGAACTCTCTCGTCACGGCCCAGCCGGTCCACTCGAGCAATGACGCAATCGCGTCCCCAAGCGCCGCCTGCCTGCCGTGGCCAACGTGGAGAGGACCCGTCGGATTCGCGGACACGAACTCCACGTTGAACGTGGCGCCCTTTCCCTCGTCGTGACGGCCATATGCCGCGCCAGCGACGATCAGGTCCGCAAGGCCCCCGGCCGCGGCGCCAGTTTCGAGCTTGAAGTTGATGAACCCTGCGCCGGCCACCGTCGCTTCGCGCACGCCGGCGCGCTGCACGTCCATGCTCCCGATCAAGTCCACCGCGATGTCGTGTGGCTTGCGCCGCAACGAGCGCGCGAGGGTCATCGCGAGATTCGTCGTCCAATCGCCAAACGAAGGATCTCGCGGACGCTCGACCACCGGATCAATCGGTTCGGGAGCGCCGAGTGTGCGTGCCGCGTGAATCAGGGCGTCGCGAATGATCGCGTCAGGCGTCACTCGACCCTGATCCCTTCGATGGTTTCTTCTCGCCCGCCGGCTTGGCGCTGGATTCTCCACTCGACCCGCCGGCCTCGCCGCTGCTGCTGTCGGTCGCCTTTCGCTGGTGCTTCTTCCCGTCCTTGCCGTAGTCGGTGATGTAGAAGCCTGAGCCCTTGAAGAGCAGGGCTGAACCGCCGGACATCTTGCGCTCGGCCAGCGCCCCGCATTCCGGGCACTTCATCTGGCTTTCAGCCGAGCTGATGGTCCGGAAGAAATGCTCGAACGTGTGACCCTTCGGGCAGCGATACTCGTACGTGGGCATGGTGACGAATAGGGCGGGACAACCACTGGACTTGAAAGTGCACGTTCCAAGTCATTACAAGTTAACGACTTGCTTCAGCATATCGGAAGCGGTTTAGAAAGAGGCTGGAGTTGATTCTCAGACGGTCAGGCAGGCTCGAAAGCTCCCCATTCCTGACCGAGGGCCTCAGCGACTTCACCAACCGTCGCGCGCGCGCGCGCAGCGTCGATTATGGCCGGCATGAGCGAGAGCCTGACGACCGTTTCCGCGTCATCTCGATACGTGCGCGCCCTGTTCCGAACGTCGGCCAGAGCGCTGGACAGCGTCGCGCCATCGCGCGCCGTTCGACGTTCGGAGAGCCGCGCGATCTGGTCGGATTCGAGACGGCCATAGTCGGGGCGCGGGACAGCCGGCGCTTCTTCGGCATCGGTGAACCGGTTCACGCCGACGATCGTCGTCTCTCCCGACTCCACACGCATCTGGTGGGCGTAGGCGCTCCTGGCGATCTCCTCGTGCAGGAACCCGTTCTCGATGGCGCGGGCCGCGCCTCCCAGCTCATCGATCCGCGCCATCAACGCCAGCGCGCCACGCTCCAGTTCATCCGTGAGCGCTTCGACGAAGTAGCTCCCTGCCAGCGGATCGACGGTGTTCGCGATACCCGACTCGTACGCCACCAGTTGTTGCGTCCGCAGCGCCAGGGTCGCGGCCTCGCGCGTGGGGAGCGAGAGCGCTTCGTCGTACCCGTTGGTATGGAGCGACTGCGTGCCGCCCAGGGTGGCGGCCAGTGCCTGAATCGTGACGCGTACGACGTTGTTGAGTGGCGACTGCGCCGTCAGCGTCACCCCGCCGGTCTGTGTATGAAACCGAAGCCGGCAGCTCGCGTCGGCGGCCCCGAAGCGATCCCGCATGAGGCGTGCGTAGATCCGTCGCGCCGCGCGAAACTTCGCCGCCTCCTCGAAGAGATCGGTATGCGCGGCGAAGAAGAACGACAGCCGCGGCGCGAAGTCATCCACGCGAAGGCCACCGTCGATCGCGCCACGCACGTATTCGATCGTGTTGGCGAGCGTGAACGCGAGCTCCTGCACCGCGGTGGCGCCCGCTTCCCGGATATGGTAGCCGGAAATGGAGATCGGATTCCACTGAGGCACTTCTTCGGCGCAGAACCGGAACGTGTCCGTGATGAGTCGAAGGCTGGGCCCTGGCGGGTAGATGTAGGTGCCACGGGCCAGGTACTCCTTGAGGATGTCGTTCTGGATCGTGCCGGACAGTTTCGCGCGCGGAAAGCCGCGTTCCTCGGCGACCACGATGTACATCGCCAGCAGCGTTGCCGCGGTGGCGTTGATGGTCATGGACGTGGACACGGAGTCGAGGGGTATCCCGTCAAGGAGCGTGTGCATGTCGTCGACCGTGTCGATCGCGACGCCAACACGCCCGACCTCTCCCGCGGCGCGCGGGGAGTCCGAGTCGATCCCCATTTGCGTGGGGAGGTCGAAGGCGACGGACAAACCGGTCTGTCCGGCATCGAGCAGCTGGCGAAAGCGCGTGTTCGTTTCGGACGCTGTGCCAAAACCGGCGTACTGCCGCATGGTCCACAGGCGCCCGCGATACATGCTGGCCTGGACGCCACGGGTGAACGGGAAGGTCCCGGGATCGCCTAACGCTTCGTCGTAGCTTCCCTGCCAGTCGTCCGGCCGGTACACGGGGGCCACGGGGATCCCCGATGGAGTACGCTTTTCGCCCGAACTCATGCCGTCAAACCTAGCCCAGCACCCGCCGAGTCACGAAGCACGATTCACGAATCACGATTCACGAAGCACTTCTCGCGCCGTCTGGACGTCGTCCTTGCTCCCGATGTACAGCGGCGTCCGCTGGTGAAGCTCGTCAGGCATGATGTTGAGGATATCAGTCCTGCCGTCCGTGGCCGCGCCTCCCGCGGCCTCAACCACGAACGCCAGCGGGTTCGCCTCGTACAGCAGCCGGAGCTTGCCGTGCGGACTCTGTGTGTTGGCCGGATACGCGAACAGCCCGCCGCCGAGGAGGTTCCGGTGAAAATCCGCGACGAGTGAGCCGACGTACCGCGAGTTCATCGGCTTCTGCACGCCGTCGAGTCCGCGATAGCGCCGCATGAGCGCCTTCACACGGTCATCCCAGTTCTGTTCGTACCCGCTGTTCACCGAGAGATACCGTCCGCGCGCCGGGATCTGGATGTACGGGTGCGAGAGCAGGAACTCGCCGATCGACGGATCGAGCGTGAAGCCATGGACGCCCTGCCCCGTCGTATACACCATCATCGTGCTCGACCCGTAGATGACGTAGCCGGCGGCGACCTGTCGGCGGCCCGGCTGCAGCATGTCCTCGAGGTTCCCGTGGTTCCCGCGTGTGATCTTCTTGAGCACCGAGAAGATCGTGCCGACCGGGACGTTCACGTCGATGTTCGACGATCCGTCGAGCGGGTCGAACAGCAGGACGTACTTCCCGCACTTGAATTCGTCGGGAATGGGGATGATGTCCGGCTCTTCCTCCGACGCCATCGCCGCCAGCCGTCCCGTGTGGTCCATTGCCTTCACGATGATCTCGTTGGCAAAGACATCGAGCTTCTGCTGGATTTCGCCCTGCACGTTCGTGGAGTCGAGGGCGCCAAGGATGTCGACCAGCCCCGCCCGACGGACCTTGCTCGAAATCATCTTCGCTGCCAGGCAGACGTCGTACAGGATGCCCGACAGCTCGCCCGTCGCCTCGGGGTACAACTTCTCCTGCTCGATGATGTAGCGCTCGATCGTGACGACTGAGGTCGCGGTGTGCTTGACCACTGGCGGCCCTGGCTGGGGTATCGGGTTCGGCGACTGAAACTGACCCGTAATGCAAAACCCGTGCAAGGGCAGAATCAGCCGGGTCCCGGCCGCAGAACCGCTGGCCGCGAACGCCGCAACGTCCATCGAGAGTCTTCGGTTGAGACTTGCAGATTGTCGGTGCCGTCAATGCCGACAACGATTGATCCGCCGTCGTCCGTCCGCAGCGCCTGCGCCCCACGCGACCGCAACGCGCCGAGCACCTCGGGACTTGGATGTCCATATCTGTTGCCCGCGCCAACGCTCACCAGGGCGAGCCGGGGTTCAACGGCCTCCAGCAACGGAGGCGTCGTGCTCGTTGCGCTCCCATGGTGCCCGACCTTCAGCACATCGGCCCGAAGGGTCCGCCCGAATCGCCGCGCCAGTCGGGCCTCGACGTCGCGTTCGGCGTCGCCCGTCAGGAGAATGCGGACACCGCGGTACTCCGCCATCACCACTACGGACGCCGCATTGGCGTCGGGCGCTCCGGCAATCTCCGCTGAATCCGGGGACAGCACTGTGAGGCGCACGCCGTCGATTTCGATCGCACCATCCGCCCGCGCCGCGCGCCAGGGCACTCCCCGCTCACGCGCGGCATCGAGTACGCCCTCGTACACGCTGCTACCCTGCGGGAAGCCTCCGTCCCAGAGAAAGGCCACCGGCAACCTGCGGATCACCGACGCCGCTCCACCGATATGATCGGCATGCGGATGCGAGAGAATGAAGGCCGCGATTTCGCCGCCTCGCCGGCGGAGGTACGGCACGACGACGCGTTCGCCGACGTCTCCCTCCCGCCATTGGTCGCCGGCATCAACGAGTATCCATCGCCAGCGAGGCGTGCGCAGGGCAATCGCGTCACCCTGTCCGACGTCGATCATGTGCAGCTCCAGTCGCGAACCCGGCAGACGCACGACCGGCCACCACAGCGCTACGCACAGGGCGGATGCCGAGACCAGCGCCGGTCGTCCCCAGTGGCGTGAGGCACAGGCCGCGAGCAGTGATGCCGATGCGGCCGCAAGCAACGCCGCGGTCACCGCGCTTGGCTGCACATCCAGCGCCGATGCGGGTATCGCCGCGCCGATGACCCCGACCTTCTCGATGCCCGCCAGGAGCACTCGTGTGCCGTCCGCGAGAAGCGCCGCCACTGCTCGAACCGGGGCCAATGCCAGCGAAAGAAACAGGACCGGCTGCGCCAGGCCGAACAGCGGCGCCGCGGCGAGGTTCGTCAGCGGCGCCGCGAGACTCACGCGCCCGAAGTGCCACGCAACAATCGGCGCGGTCACCGCGCTCGCCACGATCGTGGCCAGCACCTCACGCGCCAGACGACGGCTCCACTCCGGCACTCGATCCAGGGGCAGGCGCCGTGAGAGCCTGCCGCTTGCGATGAGTCCGGCCATGCCGGCCACGCTCAGGTGATACCCGATTTCGTTCACCACCCGCGGCTGGATCAACGGCAATGCGGCTCCCAGTGCGAGGAGCGCCCACGGGGATGTCGGCCGCTGCAGTCGTCGTGACAGGACCAGCGCCGCGTACATCGCGGCCGAACGCACGGCGGGCGACGGCGCGCCCACGAAGAGAACGAACGCGGCAATGGTAATCGTCGCCGCCAGCTCCGCGCGACGCGTGGATGCGCCGGCAATCATCAGCACCAGCACGACTCCCTCGGCGAGCACCGCGACATGCAACCCCGAAACCGAAAGCATGTGGATGATGCCGGCGTCGGCGAACTGGCGGCGGATTTCCGGCGCGATGTCGCGCTCATCGGCGATGAGGAGGGCGCGAGCCAATGGCGCCTGGTCGCCGTAGAGCAAATCGATCGTCGCGCCGGCTCTGGTCCTCCAGCGCGCCAGGATTCCCGGTCCCTGCTCGACCCTGACGCGAGCCTCAGCCATCGAGACGCGCGCGCCTTCCCGGCGGGCCTCCCCTCGCGCATGAACCGTCGCGCCGGCCGGTGCGGAGCCACTGGTTACCCGGATCCGGATCGGCACCCGGCATCCGCTGCCTAACGCAAACCCGCGTGCACTGGCGCCCGGTTTGGCTTCCTCACGAAGCCGGACAGTGGCGTACCCATTGGCTTCCAGCGCGACGGCGCAGCTGATATCGGCGCGAGCGACACTCCAGCCGGTCAGGCTGCCAGCCGCGGCCAGCCCGGCGAGCGACACGCCTTCGAGCGATCGACGCCAGATCGCGACGGCAGCCGCGAGAACCGCCCCACCTACGGCTGGAAAGACTGCGCCGCCAGACCCCATGAGGAGCCCGGCGGCGACGGCGACATACGCCAGGGTCACCAGCGGCACCGCCCACCTCCGTTAACGCACGGCGCCTCCCTGTGCGACAAAACCTTCAGGACCGTGCTGGGGATTCCGTTGAACACGGCGCATGGCTTCGAGCACCAGCACCGCCACCTCCGCCTGGGCCTGGTCCCGTGTCAGCGCCACGCGCGTTACCGCTGACCCGATAGCGGCCCCGGAGATGTACCTGGGCCTAGCTTGGTTCAGCGCGAGCGTGATTACATCATCCTGGCATTTCGAGCAGTGGCAATATCCCGCCTCCATGTCGCGGAGGCGGCAGAAGACTTCGTGCACGGATTCTTCGAGAACGTTTTGCATTGGTCCAGCCGGTTGGGCCGCGGCGTGGTACGCCACGGGCTCACTCCTTAGACGCCCCGGGCAGAAGGAGGTAAGGCGGACCCCGACGCTGGCGCGGGAAACGTGAGCTGCCTCACAACCGCGGCGCCCAGACTCAGGCGAGTCCTGACGTCTGGGTGGCCACCGGCAGGGGAATCCGCTCCGGCACCGGCGTGCCGGTGAACGTCGACCCCGTCGTCCCGGTGAGCTCCACGGTGAGATACCGGCCGATCATCGAATCGGAACCCGGGATCAACACGGTCTTGAAGTCGCGGGTACGGGTCTGCAACAACTCGCCACGGCGGGCGGCACGCTCGACGAGCACTTCGCGGCGCTGTCCGAGCAGCCCGAGGTTCCGGCGCCGCGCGTTGACCCGCACCAGCGTAATCAGCCGATCCAGGCGCTCGGTGGCCACATCGTCGGGCACCGTGTCGGACTCCGGGAGTCGCGTCGCCGCGGTGCCTTCACGCGGCGAGAACTTGAAGGTGAACGCGTCGTCGAATCCGACCTCTTCCACCGCCGACAGCGTCTCCGCGAAGTCGGCCTCGGATTCGCCGGGGAATCCGACAATGATGTCCGTCGTCAGGCAGAGACCCGGAATGGCGTCACGCAGGCGGCGCACGCAGTCGAGATACCCTTCCCTCGTGTACCGGCGGAGCATTCGCCGCAGAACACGCGTCGAGCCGGACTGCATGGGCAGGTGCACGTGCTCGCACACGGCCTCTACCCCGGCCATCGCCGCAACCACCTCATCCGGGAAGTCATTCGGATGCGGACTGGTGAAGCGCACGCGCCTGATGCCCTGCACGCGGCCAACGGCGCGCAACAGCGCCGCGAAATCAGCTTCACCGTCATGGTAGGAGTTCACCGTCTGGCCCAGCAGCACGACTTCGCTGATCCCTTCCGACGCGACCGCCTCCACCTCGCGAACGACGTCAACCAGCCGGCGGCTGCGCTCAGATCCACGCGTCATCGGCACGATGCAGTATGTGCACCGATAGTCGCAGCCGCGCTGCACCGGAATCCACGCCTTCACGCGGTCGAACCGCCTTGGCGTGAAATCCTCGTAATGCTCCTCGAGGTCGAAGGTCGTCTCGATGGCGCGCTCGCCCGTCCTGGCGCGATCGAGCAATGCCGGCAGCGCGCGATACCCGTCGGGCCCGATCACCAGGCTGACGTGGCGCGCCCGCTCGAGCAGCGTCGGCCCCATGCGCTGCGCCATGCACCCGGTGACGCCCACCACCGCCGTCGGCTTCATCACGCCCTTCAATTCCCCGAGACGTCCCAGCACACGCTGCTCAGCGTGGTCGCGGATAGCGCAGGTATTCAGCAGGATGACGTCTGCTTCCTGGGGCGTCGCCGCCTCTTCGTAGCCATCCGCGGTCAACCGCCCGAGCATCAACTCGGAGTCGCTGACGTTCATCTGGCAGCCGTACGTTTCCACGTACACGCGGCCCTTTGTCGTCGGCATGGCGTTCACGGGATCAGGCGGGAGTGGCAGTGAGACGACCGCGCCCTTGTGCGAGACGGGCGGTCAGACGGGTACCACGCGGGAGCCGCGGCCCGTCGAGTTCGACCTGAAGATAGTCCTCGGTCAGGCCCTCGCGACGGTCGGCGCGGACCACGATGACATCGGCCGTTCCCCCGGCGCGCCTGTCACGATGAGCCGACGCCAGCGTTTCTCCGGCCGCGCGAAGCTCTGCCGAGCGAGCCCGCGCGGCGCCGGTGTCGACCTGCCCGGAAAGCCTCGTGGCGGCGGTCCCTGGACGCGCCGAATACGGAAACACGTGCAGGTACGTGAACGGCAACGACTGGACGAAGGCGACGGTTTCGCGGTGATCTTCATCGCTTTCGCCGGGGAAGCCGGCGATGACATCGGCGCCCAGGCCGAACACCGTTCGATCTCGCACGATGCGCTCCACGGCCCGTGCGTAGCTCGAACTGGTGTACCAGTGGCGACCCATTCGCCTGAGCACGCGATCCGAGCCGGACTGCAACGGGGCGTGGAGATGAGGCGCCACCCGCGCCGGCTCGCCGAACAGTTCCCGCAACCCGTCGTCCACTTCGGTGGCCTCGACCGACGAGAGCCGGAACCGCACCAGGGGCACCTCACGCACCAGGCGCTGCACCAGCATGCCTAACGCACCGCCGATATCCTGTCCCCAGGTGCCGATGTGAATGCCGGTCAGGACGATTTCCGGATGGCGGACCGCCAGTCTTCTCGCCTCTTCCACGAGGTCATCCGCCGGACGCGATCGATTGACGCCGCGAGCCAGCGTCGTCGCGCAAAACGTGCAGTGTTCGTCGCAGCCTTCCTGAATGCGCAGCAGCGCCCGCGTACCCTGCTGCGCCAGCGCGCCGCCGCCCGCTCGCGGCCTGAGCCCGAGGGATTCGGCCACGCCCAGCGCATCTCCGCCGGGAATGACCGCGGACACGGTCGGCAGCGTCGCCAGCTGCCCGTCGTCCAGGGCCGCCGCGCATCCCATCACCACGGTCCGCAGCCTCGCATTGCTGCGCGCCGCCCGCCGGATCCCTTTCCGCAACTCGACTTCGGCCTCGGCCGTCACCGCGCAGCTGTTGAAGACGGCGGTGTCTGCGTCCGACGGATCATCCACGATGGTGCCGCCGTCGCCTTCCACCAGCGCGCGTACCTGTTCGCTGTCGTACTGGTTGGCACGGCAACCGTAGGTGCGCAGGTAGACCCTCACTGGTCCTGCTCCAGCGCCTGACGAGTGAGCACGACCGCGGCCGGCAGCTCAACCATGAATGTCGCCCCTCGTTCCCCCGGACGAAGTGCAATGGTTCCATCCATCGCGGCGAGAGCGGCGCGGCAGTAGGCGAGGCCCAGTCCGTTGGTACGATGGGAGCCGGCAGCCCCCAGCGTGACGAAGGGATCGAAGATGCGCTCCGCGTCCGCTGCCCGAACGCCGGGCCCATCGTCCGCCACGATGATCCGTACGACATCGTCGGCGCGCTGGGCGCCCATTGTCACCGACACGTCCGGACCCGCATGGACCAGAGCGTTCATCAGCAGGTTATCGAACACGCGCCGCAGCACGTCGACATCCGCCACGACGTCGGGAACGTCGGATGCGACGACGCTCGTCAGGCGGGGAAGTCGCAGGTTCCACTCCGCCCGGATGTCGCGAAGGAAGGCGGTAAGATCCAGGGGCACGGCCTGTATGGCGAATGCCGGGGACCGGGTTCGCCCAAGCTCGAGCAACTCATCGATCATCCGCACCAGTCCAGCGCCCTGCGCTTCCATCGCGCTCACCGCGCTGTGCTGGTCGGCGTTCAGTTCGCCCAGGTCGCCGTCGGACAGCATTTCCAGCGACGCCATGATGCCGGTCAGCGGCGCTTTCAGGTTGTGGACGAGCATTTGCTCGAACGCAAGGCGCTCGACGTCGGCCATCATTCAGGGCCTGACCGTGAACCCCAGGCTGATGATCCAGGCGCGCTCCGAGACGCCAGCCACCGGACCGCGAGTGGCGTGCTGCAGCGCCATGTCCAGGACAACACGAGGTCCCGCAAGCGGAATTCCCGCGCCTCCTGAGTAGAAGCGCTCCGGAACGACCTCTCCGGCGATCGAAAACGGCAGGTCGCGGCGTCGATAGCCAAGGTAGAGAAGCGCCGGGACCGCACGAAACTTGGGCCCCGCCATCTCGAGTCCGGCGCCCACCTCCCACGTGTCATTCGCCGTCAGCGTCGTCTGCGAGAGCTCGCCCAGGCTCGACCACTGGGTGCGCTCGACCGAGATGGCCACGCTCGCGCCTGGCAACCCGTCGAAGCGCACGCCGGCGCCGAATCGGTTGGGCATGCTCCCGCTGGCTATGAGCGTGTCGGCGATACGGATATCGAGGTTACCGCCGCTCCGAACCGACGCCGCCAGGGCAAGGCGCGGATGCGGTCTCCAGGTGGCGCCCGCGGAAAAGGCGTTGCCGAGATACCCGATGGTCAGTTGCCTGATGAGCGTTCCATACCGGAGGCTGTCATCGAACTGTCGCGTGAGGCTCATCCGGTTCTCGCCGGTGAACCCGTGCAGGCCGATGCCTATCGAGAAGCTCGGGCGTACCGAGTAGGAAACGCCGAGCCGCACGTCGTTGATCGCGCCGGCGGACTCGACGCGCTCCTCGTATCCCACGGAGTCGGGACCCAATATCTGGCCGCCGCGGATTCGCGTCGCCCACGTCCGGTCCAGGAGCGTCGACGACGTCAGCGTCCCCATGGCGCGCGACCCGAGTTGCATCCCGGCCATCCAGATGGGGAATCGCGCCGTCATGGTGTTGTCGGCCGACGGACCGGCCACCACGCGCCGGTACTCGGGCTCGTACTGGAAGTACAGACCGCCCCGGCCCCATCCGAGCGTGGACGACGGATTCCGGGGCGACGAGAAGTCGAACTCGCCGAAGGCTCCGCCGGCAGCCGCGGCACGCGTGCTCAGACCACCGGTCGGGTATCCGAAGCCCTGCGTGCTGATGCTCCCCTGCGCGGAAGTGATCGCGGGAACAAGGACCAGGGCGGTCATGGTGAGCAGGAGTCGGCGCATCATGGTATCCCGAAGCTCCGGACGGGGGAGTAGCTCACCCGGAGCCGTGGCCGCAGATTCGCCGCGGCACGGCTCGAGTAGAAGGAAACGAACCGCGGGTCGACCGACTCGGGTCCGGCCCGCAGAACGATCCCCCGTTGCGCTGAAACCGAGATGGGCAGGCTCCACGCCCGCAGGGCGTTCACGATTTCGATCTGCCTGACGCCGCTGTCGCCCGGGGCAAACCGCACCGAATCGAAGCCGGCGCCAGGCGCGTTGGTGAGGAACGCCGACCGCCCGACGTCGGTGATGTTCTTCCCGGCCGTGACGACCAGCGGGAAGATCGTGAGTTGGCTCGTGTCGTCGACGCTCTCGACCGGCCGCTGGGTCAGCTCGAGCGTCGCGCGGAGCACGTTGGAGGAGTCGAGGATCCGCGCCGGGATGTTGAATCGGATGAGCGTCCGCCGTCCGGGAATCCCGCCGACGGTCAGGAACGAGCCGTCAGGGACCGCGGGGAAACTGAAGACGTGGACGTAATCCGTCAGATCTGCCGCGAGCGTCACCTGGGAGCGAGGTACTACCGACCGAGGGAAGATGGTGAGCGCGCGAAAGGCCGTGTCGGCGCTGGGCAGGAATCGCAACACCGGCGGATCGCCGCCTTCGTAGGCTACGATCCGGATCTGCACCGGTCCCGCGCTGGTGGCTCGCAGGCCAAGCCGCAGTCGCTGCTGGCCAGTGATCTTGTTGATCAGCGTCAGGCTGTCGATGGGGATGCGTATAGAGTCAGTGATCGCCGCCGTATCGAGCGTGATCAACCCGATGCGGCGGTCGTCGCGGAAAAGCTGCCGTTCGATGGCGGTCGACGTGTCGTTCCTCGCGAACGCGGAATCGCCGGTCGTCGTATCGACGTCAAACACCTCGAACGTCACCGGCTGCGTGAACACCGAGCTGGCGCGGTTGATCCGCAACTTCACGTACGGGCTGTCGATCACCTGGATGACCGTGTCCCCCGTCGCCGACCCCGAGTTGTAGTAGATCGGGAGCGAGTCGAACCGGATCACGGGTCGCGTGTCCACCGTATCGCCGCGGCGCGCGAGGAGCAGTTCCGTCTCCGTGCCCTGGGTGGGGAACCCGGTCACCGTCGTATCGAGTTCGACCGGATCGAACGTGGTGTCGAAGACGACGACGTTCTGCTCCGGACACAGTGCGGGGCACGCCGCCCCGCCCTGAAAATCCTCGGCGCACGCGGCGAGAGTCCCGGCCACGACGAGCGCCAGGACGACCAGTGGCGGCCGCCACCCCGGCCCCGAAGTACGCATCGTCGCCATCAGGGCGACCATCCTGTCCGACGCATCATGTATTCGAGAGTGACGCTGGTGCAAAAGGTTGCGGCAGGAGCTCGCTCAATGCCCACTCCGCGCGCTTGCCGGCCGTGGTGATCGCCACCACGTGCAGCGAAGGAGCGAACTCAGCGAGCGCCTGACGACACATCCCGCACGGCGGCGTGGGCTCCGCGGCGTCCGTCGCGACGACGAGGAGATCGAAGTCGCGATGACCGGTGGCCACGGCTGCCGCCAACGCACCGCGTTCCGCGCACGTGCCCGCGGGGAATGCCGCGTTCTCGACGTTGCAGCCGGCGACCACCGTGCCATCCGTGGCGCGCAAGGCGGCACCGACGCGGAAGTGCGAGTACGGCGCATAGGCGTGCTGCAGCGCGGCCAGTGCGGCCGCGTCCGCATCGACTGCCTCACGCGATGGTGTCACGCCATGATCTCCTGGAGAAACGAGGTCCCGCGCCCCCGAAACGATATCCCGAACCATTCGGCGATCGTCGCGCCCAGGTCCGAGAACGTCGTGCGGTCGCCGAGACTCACCGCGTTGATCCTCCGCCCCGTCACGAGCAGGGGCACGCGCTCGCGCGCATGGTCTGTCGATGGAGTCGTCGGATCGTTGCCGTGGTCGGCCGTAATGGCCAGTAAATCACCGTCGCGGAGCCCAGCGAGAAGTCCCGGCAGTGCCGCATCGAAGTGCCGGAGCGCCCCGTAGAACCCCGCGACGTCATTCCTGTGCCCGTACAACTGGTCGAAATCTACAAGGTTGGCGAAGAGGAACCCACTGTGAGACACCTGCGGGTTGCTTGTTCCCCCGATCCACGACTGAATCCTCGCGATGCCATCGCGATTGTCGGCCGTGTGCTGTGACGAGATGCCGCGCCCGGCAAAGAGGTCATCGACCTTGCCAACGCCCTGCCGCTCGATACCGGCTGCCTGCAGGGCATCCAGCAGCGTCTCGCCGAGCGGCTCGAGCGAGAAGTCGCGGCGATGCTGCGTCCGGCGGTACGAGCCGGGCTCACCCGCGAACGGTCGCGCGATGACCCGCGACACGTTATGCGGTGGCGCAAGGATCACGCGGGCCGCGGCGCATGCCTGGTACAACTCCGTGAGCGGGACGATCGATTCGTGCGCCGCGACCTGGAAGACCGAGTCCGCGGACGTGTACACGATCCAGGCGCCGGTGGCGAAATGTTCCGCCGCGAATCGATCGATTAACACCGTCCCGCTTCCCGCCACGTTCCCCAGCACAGGCCTGCCGGTAACTCGAATGAACTCCTCGATCACCCGTGCCGGAAACCCGTTGGGATAGGTTGGGAAGGGGCGCTCGAGATGGAGACCCGCCAGCTCCCAGTGTCCCGTCGTTGAATCCTTGCCGGGCGAGGCCGGATGCATGATACCCCACGCGCCGATCGCGGGGACGTCGTCGCGTATGCCACGAATCCGGAGCGCGCGTCCAAGACCAAGCGACTCCAGCGTCGGCAGGTCGGCACCGCCCACTGCCTCGGCCACGTTCGCCAGGGTGTTGCTGCCGGCATCGCCGTAGTCGTCCGCGTCACGCGCCGCACCGGCGCCGACGCCATCCAGCACGATCAGGATCGCGCGTCGGCTCACGTCGCCCCGCCCAGATACACTCGTGGCGCCCGTAACCCGAGACCAACCAGCACTTCGTACGGCGACAACTCTCCCGATGCCGCGACGTCGGCAATCGCGAGTTCCCGATTGCCCTGCCGGCCGAGGAACGTGGCAACGTCCCCAACGGCGCAGTCGATCCCGGTCACATCGACCATGGTCATGTCCATCGTCACGATGCCGGCGATCGGCGCGCGTTCCCCGTTTACCAGGGCCACACCTCGATTGCTCAGGCTGCGACGAAGGCCATCGGCGTAACCGGCGGCGACCGTCGCGACGTGCCGTGCACTGTCAGCGCGCCAGGTCGCGCCATAGCTGACCGTCTCACCAGCTTCGATCCGGCGAAGCTCCACGACGCGCCCGTGGAGCGACGCCACCGCGCCGGGCGCGACCGCGGATCCCGTTCCCCCGCCAACCCCGTACAGGGCAACGCCGGGCCGGACCAGGTCCCACGGCGACGTTTCCTGACGCTCGATCGCGGGACTGTTCTCCGCGTGCAGGTACTTCGGCCGGGTCGGCAAGACCGCGACGGCTTCCTCGAATCGCTGCTGCTGCAATTCGAGCGAACCATCGTTCGCATCGGCTGAATGGAAATGGGTGAACGCGCCCTCCGGGGGCGACGCCTGTATCGCAGACACGTGTTCCGACACGCGCTGCCACGGCATGCCGGCTCGATTCATTCCGGTATCGATGGCCAGGTGCCACTCGGCGCTGCCTGACGAGTTCCACGCCTTGATCCGCTCGACGTCACCGAGCGTCGGCGTCAGGCGATGCGCACGAGCCTCGTCGAACTCATCGACCAGTAGCGGCGTGAAGACCAGGACCGGCCGGGAAATGCCTATCGAGCGAAGACGCGCACCCTCGGCGACGGTGGCGACCCCGTATCCCCAGGGAGCCATGAGCTCCAATGCTCCGACCACGGCCTCAACGCCCAGGCCGTAGGCATCCGCCTTGACCATGGGGAGCAACGGCACGCGCGCCCGCTGGGCAAGCATTGACGCGTTTCGTTTCAGCGCACCGAGGTCCACCTCTACCCAGGCGCGCCGCTGGTCGTGCCGCATTGACGTCCCGATTCGGGGGCGGGTAGTATACCCTGTCCCGGGGAGGCTATGCAACCCAAGGCTACACTTGAAGATACGCTCGCGCTCATGCGCGATCTACGCGCCCGCTGCGAGTGGGACGCGGTCCAGACACACGAGTCCTTGAGGCCCTACCTGGTCGAGGAGGCGGCGGAGCTGGACGAAGCCGTCCGACTCGGCGAAGACCCGCTGATCCGCGAGGAACTCGGTGACGTTCTGCTGCAGGTGCTTTTTCATTCTGTCATCGCCGAGGAACGCGGTGCGTTCGACGTGGCGGAAGTGGCCGGCGGTCTCATAGCGAAAATGCGGGCCAGACACCCTCACCTCTACGGCGGCGGAGAGCGCGAGCCATGGGAGCGCCTGAAGGCGCGCAGGAGAGCGTCCATCGAAGACGGACTTCCGCCCGGACTGCCGTCGCTGCATCGCGCGCATCGCCTGCAGGATCGCGCGGCGGGCGTCGGGTTCGACTGGCCTGATGTCGAGGGCCCTGCCCGAAAGGTCGATGAGGAGATGGCCGAGGTCCGCGCTCATCTGCCGTCGGGCGCGAAGCCCGATTCCGGTACTCGTCAGGCAGAGCTGGAAGCGGAGCTGGGGGATCTTCTCTTTGCCGTCGTGAATCTCTGCCGGAAATGCGGCGTGCACTCCGCGCTCGCGCTCGACGCGGCGAACGAAAAGTTCGTCAGGCGCTGGACGGCGATCGAGCGATTGGCGGCTGAGCGAGGGATTGATGTTCCGAGCGCCGGACTGGAGACCCTCGACGCGATGTGGGATGAAGTGAAGAGGGACGAGGCCAGAGGCCAGAAGCCAGAGGTCAGAGACGCGGAGTAAACCTCAGACCTATTCTGGCCTCTGGCCTCTGGCCTCTGGCCTTGCCGGTCCCATTTCAAACTCACCCTCACCAAGGAAGAGGGGAGTCGCGGTCCCGTCGCCGTCGTCGTAGAAACGGACCGCTCCCGGCGACCCCATCTTCGCGATCCAGATGATCTGGCCTGTGTGGCCGGCGAAGTGCTCGACCACGTGGTAGACGGCCTCCATCACCGTCGTTTCCCTGCCCTGAATCGACCGTCGCTCCAGCAGCTCGCTCGGCAACAGCGCGCGCAGGACGTCGTCCGCCTCGCGCAGCGTCGCGTCCATGCCATCCAGCATGCCGGACGCGGTCGCCCCGCCGCGGGCCGCGAATTCCATGTTCCGCTTTCGAACGTCCGGCTGACCGCCCACACCGCTCACGATCCATTGTCGCACGTTGCCGGAAAGATGGAGCAGCAGGTTGCCGACGCTGTTGGCCTGCTCGTTAGGTCGCCACCAGAGCCGGTCGGCCGGCAGCGACTCTACCGCCGCGCGGATCTTGGTCGGGTATTCGCGGCAGAGGTAGTACCGCGATCGTTCGAGAAACGATGCTGCTATCGACATGGTTGGCGAAGCTTCAATGCGTCTGATGTGAAACTGCCATTCCTGTTTCCTGTTTCCTGTTTCCTGTTTTCTAGGGCCTCAGCCTATTCATCATCCTCGGAAACGCCGCGCACTCGCGGATATGCGGCGTCCCGCAGATCCAGGCCACCGTACGCTCGAGCCCGAGGCCGTAGCCGGAGTGCACGAACGTCCCGTACTTCCTGAGGTCGAGGTACCAGCCGTAGGCGTCCATGGGCAGACCCTCCTCGCGGATTCGCTCGACCAGCTTGTCGTGGTCATCCTCGCGCTGCGACCCGCCAATGATCTCGCCGTATCCCTCGGGCGCGAGGCAGTCGTCGCAAAGCACCGTCCGTGGGTCCGCCGGATTCTCCTTCATGTAGAAGGCCTTCGCCTGCTTCGGGTAGTTGCACACGAATACCGGCGTGTCGTAGTCCTCGACCAGCAGCGATTCGTCCTCCGCGCCAAGATCATCGCCCCAGGTGATTGGACTGCCCTTCTTCTGGAGGATGGATACCGCTTCCGAGTATTCGATCCGTGGAAAGGGCGCCTTGATTCCTTCAAGGCGGGACACATCGCGCTCGAGCGCCGCCAGCTCGGGGCCGCGACGATCGATGACCCGCCGGACGATGTGAGCCAGCATGTCCTCCTGCAGCCTCATGCTGTCGCTGGAATCGTAGAACGCCATTTCCGGCTCGATCATCCAGAATTCGGTCAGGTGGCGCCGCGTCTTCGATTTCTCGGCGCGAAACGTCGGGCCGAAGGTGTAGATGCATCCCAAGGCCGCGGCCGCCGCCTCGCCATAGAGCTGACCGGTCTGTGCGAGGTACGCGAAGCCTTCGTCGAAGTACTCAGTCTGGAAGAGGCCACTCCGTTCGCCAATCGCCGCCGTAAGGATCGGTGTGTCGACGTGAATGAAGCCGCGTTCGTAGAAAAAGTCATGAATTGCCTGCTCGATTTCATGCCGGACGCGGAGGATGGCGACCTGCCTGGGGCTCCTGAGCCACAGGTGCCGGTGGTCCAGGAGGAAATCGACTCCGTGCTCCTTCGGCTGGATCGGATAGTCGATCGGGCTGCTCCCAAGCACGTCGAGGGCTGTGACCCCCATCTCGAAACCGCCGGGCGCCCGCCCCTCGACGCGCACTTCCCCCGTTACCGAAATGCAGGTTTCCTGCGTCAATTGGGGGAACAATTCCCAGACTTCGGGCGAAACCTGCGATTTGACCAGAACCGCCTGGAGCAGGCCGGTCCCATCGCGGATAACAACGAAAGCGATCTTGCCGGAGGAGCGGAGGTGGGAGACCCAGCCACGCACCGTTACGGTGGCGCCGCTGTGGCGGGCTAGATTCGAGATGGATGAGAAGTCGTGCACGCGATTCATGGGGGCGGAAGTGAGCACGGAAAGGTAGGGACAGCGGAGATGAAGCGGGATGGAGAGCCCGAGCCCGAGCACCAGCACCAGCACCAGCAGCAGCAGCAGCACCAGCGAGCAGTACTAGTCCACGAAGCAGCAACAAGCACGCAGCTATCCCCTGGTCCCCACCAATTCCACCGTGACCTTAGCGTCCCGCCTCAACCTCGGCATTGTCGCCATAGCGGTCGTGCTCGTCGCGCCACTGGTGCTGTCGTTGCGGGCTCTCCAGGAGCTCCAGAAAGACACGGCGCTGCTCCGCGATCGCGAGTACAAGGCGACCGCGTTGTTGAATCGCATGCGAGCGGTTCACGACGACCTGGAACAGAGCACCATCTACCTCGCCGTATTCCCCAGCGACAGCTCGCAAAAGCAGTACGTGGAGCAGTTGCAGACCCTGGCCCGCCAGACCGACACGCTCGCGCTGCTCACGGAGTCGGCAGCGGTCGCCCAGATCCGGTCATCCATCACGCGGCTGAACGAGCAGACGCCGCGAGCGTTCACCTTTGCCAGGGCCAATCGGGCGGCGCGCCGCGACTCCATCATTGACCTCGTCATCTCTCCAGCACTGCTCCAGGTCGATCGGGTTCTCTCAGCCCAGGGCGCGGCGATGGAGCAGAAAACCGCCGAACAGGTCGACGATTTTGCGGTCCGTACCGCGGATGCGGCAGTCCTTGCCGTTGGCGCACTCGGGATCGCCATTCTCATCGCCTTCGGCGTCGCCGTCTGGCTCACGCGATCAATCAGCTCGCCGCTCAAGGAACTCGATGCGGGCATGCGAGCCGTCGCCGAAGGACACTTTCGCCGGCCGCTCGCCATCAGCGGCGAACGCGGTGACGAGTTCGGCCGGCTTGCCGAGAGCTTCCGATCCATGGCCGCTCAGCTCGAGGAACTGGACCGGCTGAAGGCGGAGTTCGTGTCCATCGCCACGCACGAGCTCAAGACCCCGGTCAACGTCATGCTCGGCTACCTGCAGTTGCTCCAGGAAAACGTGTACGGGGCACTGACTGACCGTCAGCGCGAAATCGCCGCTACGCTGGTATCGCAGACGCAGCAGCTCTCACGACTCATCAGGCAGTTGCTCGATGTGAGCCGCTTCGACGCAGGCGGGGGCAAGCTCGAGACGAGGCCCGTCGTGCTCCTCGAGTTCCTCGATGACCTCGAGCGGGCCTTCCGCGTGCTTGCCCTTCAGCGCGAAGTGAGTTTCGACGTGAAGAGCGACCGTGACATTCCGCATGAAGTCCTGTGGGATCCCGTGCGCATCAACGAGGTCCTCGGCAACCTGCTGTCCAACGCGTTCAAGTTCACCAACCGGGGAGGCCGGGTTTCCCTCGTGGTCGGACGCGAAGGTGATCATGTGCGCATGGAGGTGGGGGACACCGGGGCCGGAATCCCGCACGACCAGATCCCCCACATTTTCGAGAAGTTCTACCAGGCCGATACCCAGGCGCCGCTGGCGTTGCGAGGCGCCGGACTCGGTCTGGCGATCGCAAGGAGCATCGTGACCGCGCATAGTGGCTCGATCGAGGTGGAAAGCCGGGTCAGTGTCGGTACCACATTCACCATTCGGCTCCCGGTCCGGGTCATTCGTCGCCCGTCTACCAGCGTTCCGGTTCAGGGCGCAACAGCCTGAGGCGTTGTTCGCTATCCGACCCGGAACAGTTCCATCGCGCGCGCGTAACGCTGGCTGAGCACCTTGCGCAGCGCCCGATGCTCCGGTGCCTTGAGCTCGGGATCCCGCTCCATGACCGCCGACGCCGCTTCGCGCGCCTGCACATTGAGTGCCTCGTCGCGGATCGGATCCGCCACGCGGAACATCGGCAGTCCGCTCTGCCGCTCTCCAAAGAGATCTCCCATGCCGCGCAAGCGCAGATCGGCGCGGGCGATCTCGAATCCATCGTCGGTGTCCACGAGGACCTGCAGCCGCGCCGCGGAGTCGGGACCACCCCGCCCCACCAGGATGCAGTACGACTCCTCGGCGCCCCGCCCGACGCGACCGCGCAGCTGGTGGAGTTGGGACAGGCCAAACCGCTCGGGATGCTCCACGATCATGACCGTAGCGTTAGGCACGTCGATACCGACCTCGATCACCGTCGTCGCCACCAGGACGTCGATTTCGCCGTCGCGGAACCGCCGCATGATGGCGTCGCGCTCCTCGGCGCCAACCCGCCCGTGCAGCAGCGCCAGGCGGCGGCTCTTCAGGACCCCGGCCGAGAGCTCCTCGTACATGGTCGTCGCCGCCTTGAGGGCGAGCTTGTCCGATTCCTCGATGATCGGATAGACGATGTATCCCTGCCGCCCCTTGGCCACCTCGCGGTTCAGGAACGTCATCACCTTGTCGTGGGACGAGGCTTTTCGCAGCAGCGTCGTCACCGGCCGGCGACCCGGCGGCCGTTCATCAAGCACGCTGACGTCGAGATCTCCGTACAGCGTCAGCGCCAGCGACCGTGGGATCGGGGTGGCGCTCATCAGCAGGGTGTCGGGACGCTCTCCCTTTTCACCGAGCGCTGCCCGGTGCTCGACACCGAACCGATGCTGCTCGTCGATGATCGCGAGCCCAAGACGACCGAACCGCGTCTCTTCCTGCACGAGCGCATGCGTCCCCACCGCGAGCAGCGGCTCGCCGGAGGCGATCCGCCGGTCCGCCTCACGTCGCTCCGCTGAACCGAGGCTGCCCGTGAGAAGAACCGGCGCGATCCCGAGCGGCGCCAGCAACGACCCCAGCGTGCGTGCATGCTGCTCGGCCAGCAATTCGGTCGGCGCCATCAGCGCAGCCTGATAGCCGTTCTCCATTGCCAGCAGCGAGGCGAACACCGCCACGACCGTCTTGCCGCTCCCCACGTCACCCTGCAGCAGCCGGTGCATCCGCCTGGCCGAGCTCATGTCGGCGAAGATCTCGCGAACGGCCCGGGTCTGGGCCCCGGTGAGTGTGTACGGCAACGCTTCCTTCAGACGCGTCGTCAGGGTCCGTTTCAATTCGAATGAGATGCCGGCGCGTGGCGCCCGAGCGACCGTATTGGCGCGACGGTGGAGTATCTGGACGAAGAACAGCTCGTCGAATGCCAGGCGTGCGCGTCCCCGCTCCGCTTCGGCGACGGTGCCCGGTCGATGAACCAGGCGCAGCGCCTCGTGCAGGCCGGGCTGGCCCACCGACGAGCGCAACTCGTCAGGCAGGTGTTCCTCGACGAGCGGAATCAGCGCATCCAGGTGCTGGTCGATCAGTGCGCGCAGCTGCCGGACGGTGATTCCCTCGGTGGCCGGATACACGGCCAACACGCGCCCTGCGGCGCTGCCGGGATCTTCGGCACCCAGGTTCACCCACTCGCGCGGCTGCAATTGCCGGCCGTGAAAGAACCGGCAGGGTCCATTCAGCAGGAGCACGTCGTTCTTCTGTATGCTGCGATCGAGGAAGGGCTGGCCCGGCCACGCGCACTCGATCATCCCCGATTCGTCGCGCACCACCGCCTGGAAGATCCTGAGCCCCTTCCTGGTCGGCAGGATGCCCTTGGAGACCACTCGCCCGATAATCGTGACCTCCTGTCCGACATCCACCGACCTGATAGGCGTGATGGTACTGGCGTCGTCGTACCGGTGAGGGACGTGATAGAGCAGGTCGCCGGCGGTATGGATGTTCAGCCGATCGAGGAGTTGGGCACGACGTTCGCCGACGCCCTTGAGAAACTGCACGGGCATCTCGAAGTAGAGCCGCGACCGCGCTGTCGCCGCCACCTATTCCTCCAGCACCTCGCGCGCGAACGCGTCCGCGTCGAACAGTTCCAGGTCACCGACCTGCTCCCCGGTGCCAAGGAACTTCACCGGCGCGTCGATGGCTTCGTGCACCGCCACGACGATGCCTCCTTTTGCCGTGCCGTCCACCTTGGTCACCACCAATCCGGTGACGGGGACGGCGGCGGCGAATGTCTTCGCCTGCGCGACCGCGTTCTGTCCAATCGTGCCGTCGAGCACGAGCAGCGTTTCGTGCGGGGCGTCCGGGCGACGCTTGCGAATGACACGCTCCACCTTCTTCAGTTCGTCCATCAGCCTTTCGCTCGTATGCAGCCGGCCAGCGGTGTCGACGATGACGACGTCAGCGCCTCGTGTGGTGGCGGCGTCGATGGCGTCGAATGCGACTGCCGCCGGATCACCGCCTGGTTGGCCGCCGACAAAGTCCGCTCCCACCCGGCCCGCCCAGGCCCGAAGCTGGTCCATCGCACCGGCACGGAACGTGTCGGCTGCCGCCACAACGACACGCTTCCCCTGCCCGCGCAATCGCGCAGCGAGCTTGCCGATGAACGTGGTCTTCCCCGCGCCATTCACGCCAATCACGACGATGACCGTCGGCTTCTGCGCGCTGAGTGTGAGGCCGGGATCCGACGAACCCGTTCGAAGCGAAGTGGCAATGCTGCTGCGTAGCGCGGCGAGGAACTCCGCTTCCGACTTGATCGTGCCACGCATCGCCAGCCGCTTCACCTCGTCAACGAGTCGAAGAGTGACCGGCACGCCAAAGTCGGCTTCGAGGAGCAGTTCCTCGAGGTTCTCGATCGAGCCGGCCTTGACTCCTCCGCGCGCGAGAACCGTGACGTCGGCGAGCGCGACGTCCTTGATGCGCTGCCAGAGTGAACGCCGCGGAACGTCGCCGGCTTTACGAAGAAGGGGCATTGAACGGCGAGGAGACAGGAGACAGGAAACAGGAAACAGGAAGCAGGAAACAAGTCATCGGAGTCCCAACCTCCGCCGGACGATCCACTCCACGCAAAGAGACACGATCACAATCGCAAAGATCCAGCCGATCCCGCGCAATCGCGGCGCGTCCGTGAGTGCTTCGCCCGTGCCGATCTCGCCCTCAACCACTGTCGGACGGCGCGGCAACACCTCGGCTGAGGGATTCACCACCAGGACGGACGACCCTCCCTTCGTCGTGATGTCGTACACTCCGGCCGGCCGCGGAGGCGATTCCGAGAACAGTGATCCGGCCGGGAAGCTTACCGTAATGGAGTCACTCGTGCCGGTACCGCGCCTGACGAGCGTTACCGGCACGACCGTGTCGGTTGGCAGGCCGCGTCGCCAGCGAATGGACTGTCCTTCGCGAACGGCGCCGTCGGCCGGGCTGGCTGCACGATTGTCGGCGCGCTCGGCCGCCAGCCAGTCGATGATGCTGCCCCAGAACGCGGAGTGGGCGGCAGCGGGTGCGCCGCCGCGGAATCGCCACCGCCAGAATCCGGATGCCGGCACGAGCACGGTTCGCTTCGGGCGCTCCCATCCCATGGCCGCCACGCGACGTTCCAGCCGGCGAGCGCGGCGCGTCTCCAGCACCTCGAAGTTGCCCGTCCCGACCACCGGAGACACTTCAAGGGGTGGCAGACTGTCCCACGCGGATCCGCCGAGGGCCGTCGCCATGGGAGACGCCGGCGCTCCGGTGGCGTACCATTCCTCCGCCGGCGTTGAGGGCGTCGCGACGAGCAGCAGCGATCCGCGGGCGAAGGTCCTTGGATCCCCGAACATCGCGGTGTCTCCATGCAGGACCAGAAGCGGCGCCTCGCGAGCCGCGCGCCGCACTTCTTCTTCGGAGATCATTCCCAGCGATCCCTCTTCGCGCCAGCGCTCCGGGGCCACACGATAGAATCCCCGCGTCGGCAACAGGACGGTTCCGCGGAGCACCGTTGCGAGGTCGCGAACGTCATAGTCGGGCGCGGTCGAAACGACGACTGCCCCGGCGCCAGGCATGACGTCGACCGCCACGGCGAGGGAGTCATTGGCCACGGTCCGGTCCCCCGGCGCGGTGAGCGCCGCGGCGATGAGAACGGCACCGGTGACGTTAGGCACGGGCAGACGAGTACGAACCACTCGCTCCCCGTAGGGCCCCACCGAGTCGACCGACACCGTCGCGAGAACCCGATCGCCCAGGCGGAGTGTCAGGCGTGAGGGGGGACCCCCGCGGACGGAGGCGGTCAGCACCACGTCGACATCGAGCGTGTCACCGCCGACCGTGGCCCGCACGACGCGCAGCTCGGAGATCGCGACGTCCGCCCCATCCTCCGCTCGCACGACGACGACACCCGAGCCACCCACGAGCGGCGTCAGCGCCTCGGCGTCCTCCAGTTCCCCATCGGTGTAGATCCGGAGCGGGCGACCTTCCGCCACCGCGCGTTCGACGGCCGGGCGCACTCGCGAGGCGACATCGGCCGGCGTGCGCGTGCCGCCATCGACACGCGTCGAATCCCCGAAGAGAAGCAGCTCGCCGTCGGCTTCTCCGCGGGCCCGTTTCAGCGCAGTCTGGAAACGCGTTGAATCACCATCGCGCAACCAGCTCGCCGAAGCGTCCAGCGCCACCAGTGCCGGCGCCGGGCGCGCCGCCCCGAGGGCAGCGTTCAGGATGAGCGCCACGAGACCCGTGACCGCAATCAGGCGTAGTGCCGCGGAAACGAGCGTCAGCCCCGAACCCGGTCGGAGTCCGTAGACGATGACGACGGCCGCTGCGCCGGCGACGAGCGCCGCGATCCAGATCAGCATCCGGGAAAACTAGTGCCGTTCCAAGTATCTCATCCAACGGCAGCCGCGCAAGCACGTCCACCGGAGCGTTGGCGGAGTGACTTGGAACGGCACTAGCGCCGGGAACTCCCTGCCCGCGCTGGGCCGCGGCAGCGCCGCGGCGACTACTTCGCTCGCGTCAGTTGACGTTCAGTGCGACGCGTGACCCTTCCCGCTCGATCATGGCGATGTAACGGAATCGAAGGGCATCGAACTCCGCACGCTGTGCGGCGGGGAGCGGCGGACCGGCCTTGGCCTGCAACGCGGTGCGGGGATTCCTGGCGACGCCGTTCACCAGCACCTCGAAGTGCAGGTGAGGTCCCGTGGCCAGGCCGGTCTGTCCGACGTAACCGATGGTCTGTCCCATCGAAACGCGCGTGCCGGCGCGGACGCCCTTGGCGAAACTGCGAAGGTGACCATAGCGGGTCACGATGCCGTTCGTGTGCCGCACGTCAATCATGTTGCCATAGCCGCCACGAGCGCCGGCGGCGATCACGAGACCATCACCGATGGCGCGCACCTGGGTGCCCGAGCTTGCCGCGTAGTCGGTGCCTTGATGGCGCCGGAAAATCCCGAGTACCGGATGGCGCCGGCCACCGAATCCACTCGAGATGCGGCGGAACTCCAATGGTGCGAGGAGGAAGTTGGCCGCGAGTGACTTCCCCTGCTGGTCGTAGTACTTCGGCTTGCCGTCCGCGAGATGACGAATCGCTTCGATCGTGGCGCCGCCGTTCGTGAACGTTGCCGCGAGAACTTCACCCATTCGCGTGACGCCGCTGGCGAGCTGGCGCCGCTCGACGAGCACCGTGAACGCGTCGCCCTCCTGGACGTCGCGGCTCATGTCGATGCGAAACTCGAAGATATTGGCGACCGACCACGCCAGTTCCCGTCGCGACCCGGGTGGCAGGTCGGTCTCAGCCGCGTCGATCCCTTCGTAGAGATTGTCCGTGATCTGCCCGCGGACGACCAGCGTGTCGGTGGTCCAGGGGATGGAATCCAGTCGCGCTGTCCACCCGGAGTCGCCGCGCACCAGGCGCAGGACACGGTCGACGTCCACGTGGAACGACACCTGGCGAGGCATCGAGTCATCACGCAGGGCGCCGAACGAGATCCGCATTCCCCGCCGGACACGGTTCGGATTGATGGCCTTGGTGGACGACGCCGCGTCCAGCACCTGCAGCATGTTCTGGCCGGACACCCCGCCGCGCTCCAGCACTTTTCCGAGCGTCTCGCCGTTGGCGATCGAATCGACCCGCTCTTCCCACGACGCCGCCAGACCCGCTACGTCAGCCAGTGGCTTCCGCTCGGGCAGGGGACGCATGAAGGCGATTGCCAGGGCAGCCAGGCCTCCGGAAATCCCGTACGTAATGAGTCGAGCGGCCCACGGCTTCAATCCATCTGTCTCCGAATGAAGGTCGGAATGTCCATGTCGGTCAGCTCCGGCTCCGGCCGCTGCGGCGGCTGAGAGGGCGGAATAACGCGACGTGGAGCTCCGTCCGCCAGTGGAACCACCGTCCGGGGCACTGCTGCAGCCCGTCCCGGGTTCCGCTGAGTGATTGGAATCACGTTGCGAGGCACCGTCACCGCTGACTGGGAAGCCACCCGCACGGAACCTCCCGGCAGCCCTACCTCGATTTGACGATCGAAGCCGGTGGCGATCACGGTAACACGGATCTCACCCTGCATTGCCGGCTCGTTGACGGCACCAAAGATGATTTCCGCGTCATCTCCGACCGCGTCGTGAACGATTTCGGAGATCTGCGTGACCTCGCCCAGTGTGAGGTCGGTTCCACCCGTGATGTTAAGCAGGACCCCGGTGGAACCAGCGACGGAAATATTGTCGAGCAGGGGGCTCGAGATGGCCTGCTGCGCGGCTTCCATGGCCCGGTTTTCTCCACGGCCGATGCCGGTCCCCATCAGCGCCGAGCCGCCGTTCTGCATGACGGTGCGGACATCGGCGAAATCGACGTTCACGAGGCCGGTGCGCGAAATCAGGGTGGAGATGCCCTGCGTGGCGTGGAGGAGCACCTCGTCAGCCTTCTTGAGCGCGTCCTGGAAGGGAATGCCCTTTCCAACCACCGCCAGCAATCGCTCGTTAGGTACGACGATCATCGTGTCGACGTGCTGACGCAGGTCGACGATGCCCTGCTCCGCCTGGCGCATTCGCTTGCGGCCCTCGAACAGGAACGGCTTCGTCACAATGCCGACCGTGAGCGCGCCAGCTTCCTTGCCCAGCTGCGCGATGATGGGCGCGGCCCCTGTGCCCGTTCCCCCGCCCATGCCGCAGGTGACGAAGACGAGGTCGGCGCCGGCAAGCGCGCGACCCACTTCCTCACGGTTTTCCTCGATGGCCTGACGCCCGATTTCAGGTCGCGCTCCGGCGCCGAGTCCTCGCGTGAGCTTCTTCCCGATCTGGATCTTCACGTCCGACTTCGAGGCCAGCAGGGCCTGTGAGTCCGTGTTGATCGAGATGAACTCCACGCTTTCGAGGCGTTCGTCGATCATGCGGTTGACCGCGTTCCCGCCGCCGCCGCCGACGCCCACGACCTTCATGCGAGCGTTCTGGGGTGGGGTCTCTTCGAACTCGAAGATCATGCGCGCGTGGCTCCAATGCTTGGAGGATGGGCCCAAGCGGGCCGACAGAAACGGCGCGACCCCGGCGCGCGCCTCGCCCTTACCAAGCGCGACCGGCCGTCACCCCGCGTCTCCAGCCCGTACGACGGCAGGCAATATACGTCGTTTCTTCACAAAGGCCATGTTCACTTCCGCCCTTAGTGAAAGAGCCACAAGTGGTTGCGAGCCAAAATAGTTTTCCACATGGAAAGTCACAAAACAGATGTGTGATGAGGGCAAGGGCATAGGCAAAGGGCAGAGAGTCGCGTTTCGCGGCCCTCTGCCCCCTTGCCACTGTCCTCTGCCCTTAGAAGAAGTCCTGCAGCCACAGCTTCACGCGCTGCGCCAGCTTCTCCATCCCCGGAGCGTTCAGCATCGGCGCCTTTTTCGATGCCGGCGTTCCGGCGCCAATGGCGAAGCGATTCGCGCCGTATTGGGTGAGGCCCACCGCCGTCGCAAATCGCGGCGCCTCAACGGCATCGCTCAACCCGACGATGTTCTCGTGAGGCACCGCCACCCGCACCGCCGTTCCGAAGAGATCAGCCGCCAATTCACCCATTCCCGGCAGCGCCGACGCTCCGCCGGTAAGGACAATTCCTGACGACAACTTGCTCAGGTATCCGGAGCTCTGGATGTCCCGAAGCACCAGGTCGAAGATCTCATCCATCCGCTGGTGGATGATGTGAGCAAGGAGATCGCGTGAGATCTGCCGATCGCCCTGAGCGGCGGTACTTGGCAGCGTGATCATGTCCGCACGATCCACCATCGGTTCGTACGCGCATCCGTGACGTTCCTTCACGCGCTCGGCGTCGGCCTGCGTGAGCCCGAGCCCGTGAACGATGTCATTCGTGACGTTGTTTCCACCGTACATGATGGCCGCCAGGTGCCTGATCTTCCCCTCGTGGAACACGGCGACATCGGTTGATCCGGCACCCATCTCGATGAGCGCGACGCCAAGCTCCTTTTCGTCCTCGGTCAGGACGGCAAGCGCGCTGGCCAGCGGCTCGAGGACCAGTTCCTGCACCTTGTAGCCGGCGCGTTCCACGGCGCGTCGCAGATTGGAGGCCGGCCCGCCGCCGATCGTGACGAGGTACATCTCGGTCTCCAGCCGCGTGCCGACCATGCCCACCGGCTCCCGGATGCCTTCCTGCCGGTCCACCGTGTACTCCTGCGGGATAGCGTGCAGCAGCTCGCGGTCCGGCGGGATGTCACGAGTTCGCGCCACGGCGTTCACCCGCTCGATGTCGGAGCGGGAGATTTCGTCGCCGCTGACCACCACGATCCCCTTCGAGATCATCGCCTCCATGTGCTCACCGGCGATGCCCGTATAGAGATGGTCAACGCGGGCGCCGGACATGCGCTCGGCGTCGGTGAGCGCCTTCTTGATCGATCGCGTCGCCTCCTCGATGTCGGCCACTACACCTCGACGCAGTCCCGTGGTACGCGCCTGACCCACCCCCAGCACCTTGATGCCCGGATGGCGTGGCAGTTCCCCTACGACCTCGGCGATGATGGCCGTGGTCTTCGAGGAACCGATGTCGAGTCCAGCAACGAGTCGTTCTGGGATCATGGGAATCGGGCGATCACCTGGTCACGGAAGCGGAAATCGAGTTCGCGGGGACGCGTCTGACGTCGTGCGAGTTCGGCCTCGACAGAAGATATCTGCGCCAGCCGTTCCACGCCGATGTCGGGGCGCAGGCGAACCGAGACGCTCACGAGGTCAAGAACGAACTCGTCCCGGCCAGTGCGCCGGACTTCGTTCACTCTCGCGAAGAGGTCACGCTGCACGGCCTGGAGCTGGCCGAGAAATCGCAACAGCGCGGAGTCCGCGCTGGCAATGATCGGCACGTCCACCGGCGTTTGGCTGGGATCGAGCGGCAGGGCGTGACCCGTGGCATCGTAGGCCCGGAGTCCGTTCCGCGACGCTACGAAGGCCACCGGCTGATGCTCCTCAACGGTGATCACCAGCGTCGAGGGAAATCGCCTGGCAATGCGAACGCCACTGAGTTGAGGATGCTTCGCGACCCGCTGCCGCAGCGGCTCCAGGTCGTTCCAGATCGAAAACGTCGTGTCGATGGCAAGCCGTCTCCGGATCTCCTCCGGCGGAGTAAACCTTGCATCCCTCACTTCCACACGCCGCACACGGAAGAAATCCAGCCGCGACAGGACTGGTCGGGCCCAGAAGGGACCGGTGATGGCGGCAAGCAGCGCCAGGGCGGCGATTCGACGTCCCCAGCGAGGCCGGCTCGGCGTTGAAGAGTCGTCCTGATCGTTCATCGCGGCACACCAAGACGCTGCAACAGCTCGGTGCCGGTGTGCGTGATATCGCCCGCGCCAAGCGTCAGCACGACGTCACCGTCGCGCGCGGCGGCCGCGATGGCATCGGCGAGTGCTGCTCGCTCTCCAACCCATACCGGCGAATGCCCCGCCCGTCGCAACGCGTCCGCCACCAGGGCCGACGTGATGCCTGGCAACGGCTGCTCCCGGGCCGGATAGATCTCGGTGAGGAAGACGAGATCCGCGCGTGCCAGGGCGACGCCAAAGGCATCCGCGAAATCCCGCGTCCGCGTGAACAGATGCGGCTGGAAGGCGGCGATGAGACGCCGGCCAGGAAAGGCAGCGCGTGCCGCATCCAGCGTCGCGGTGATCTCCGTCGGATGATGCGCGTAGTCGTCCACCACCTGCACGCCGCGCACAGCACCAAGGCGCTGGAACCGGCGCTCGACGCCCTCGAACCCCTCAAGACCGCCGCGCAGCGACTCCAGCGTCGCTCCCAGTGTGACCCCGACGCCGATGGCTGCCAGCGCATTTCGCACGTTGTGCATTCCGGGAACACGCAGCGCGAGCTCACCCAGGTCGGCTCCGTCGAGCCGAACGAGGAATCGCAACCGGCCTTCCACCGAAAGGAGTTCCTGCGCCGAGAGCCGGGCCGCCCCATTGGCGATGCCGTAGGACAGAAGCTCGGCCCGCGCCGGGATAGCGAGCGTCGATGACCCGGGATCGTCAGCACAGGCCACCACGGTCCGTGCGGGCGCCAGGAACTGCTCGAAGGCTTTCCTGATGTCGTCAAGGTCCGCGTAGATGTCGAGATGATCTGTTTCGACGTTCGTGATGACCGCGACCGTCGGCGTGAGAGCGAGGAAGGAGCGATCGTACTCATCAGCCTCCACCACGAACAGGCTGTCGCCGCCGGCGCGAAGATTCCCCTGCCAGGCAGCTACGCGACCACCCGCCAGTCCCGTCGGCGAGTAGCCGGCCGCCGCCAATGCCTCGGTCGTCATGACCGTCGTCGTGGTCTTGCCGTGCGTACCCGCCACCGCCACGAGCTCGGCGCCGGCTACCGCCTCGCCTAACGCCTCCGCCCGTCGCACGACCGGAATGCCGAGTTGCCTGGCTCGCATCAATTCCGGGTGATCTTTTGGCACCGCGGAGGTGACGACGACGGCACGCGCCCTTTCGACGTGGACGGGATCGTGACCGATCACGACCTCGATCCCATGCCGGCCGAGATCGCCTGCCGCATCGGGAGCCACGTCGCAGCCAGTCACCGCCACGCCGCGACGCCGATACAGTTCCGCGAGCGCGCTCATCCCGGCGCCCGCGATCCCCATGAAGTGAACTGGTCGCGAATCTCCGTCGTGGAGTAGCGTCACCGCGCCCCTGCCTGCTCGAGGAGGCGCGCCACTCGCCCGGCGATATCCATGGCCGCGCCGGCGCGCGCGCGCGACGCGGCGCCGGCAGCCAACGCGCGCAGCGACCGATCATCCGCCAGCAACGATCGGATCTCGGTGTCGATCCGATTCGCGGTCGCTTCGGATTCGGGTATGCATCGCGCCGCGCCGGCTTCGGCCAGCGCCCGGGCGTTGGCCGTTTGATGGTCGGCCGCCGCCGTGGGCAGAGGCACCAGCAACGCCGGGATTCCCCAGGCGCAGAGTTCTGCGGTGGTCATGGCCCCGGCTCGCGTCAAAGCGATGTCGGCAACGGCGTACGCTTCGGCTATTGGAGACAGGTAATCCCTGACGATTACGCGCTCCGATGAGTGGTGTGCGTGACGCTGGAAGTGCGACGGCCCTGTCGCCCAGATGATGTGAAGACCATCGGGCAACCCGGCCGCGACCCACTCGTCGACGCGCGCATTGAGTGCGGCCGAGCCCTGGCTTCCGCCGAAAACAAGGAGCACCCGCGCGCCCACGGGAATTCCCAGCCGTCTCCGGCCTTCCTCACGCGATGGGCGCGGCTCTGGAGGCGGCTCAACGGGATTGCCCGTGTGCACGGCACGCGACATCGCGCGACCAGGCAGTCGCATCGCCGCTTCCGGAAAGCCCAGGTAGACCTCGCGCGCCCAGCGACTGAAGAAGCGGTTGGTCTGGCCAGGAACGCTGTTCTGTTCCTGCAAGACGAATGGAAGGCCTTTCACGACGCACCAGGCCAGCGTCGCCGAGGAGGCGTACCCGCCGGTGGCGACCGCCAGCGCGGGCACGCGAGCGCCTAACGCGCGACCGATTTCACCCCACGACACGACGAGGCCCCGCACGGTCCGCCAGCTGCGCCAGGGCGCAGCGCGATAGAGCGGGTGCAGGTCCAGCAGGATATGCGGAAATCCGGTACCCGGCAGCACGGTCCGCTCGATTCCCCGCTGCGCGCCGACGAAGAAGGGATCGACATCGGGGCGAAGCCTGACGAGAGCCCGCGCGATGGCCAGCGCTGGATAGAGATGTCCGCCGGTGCCACCGCCGGAAAAGACCACCAGCACCTACGCCGCGACCGAAAGAGGGTTTGTCGCGCCGCTACCCAGGACTTTTTCCCGCCGGCTGCCGATGTTCACGAGGATGCCGGTCATCAGGAACGACAGCAGAAGGTTCGAGCGCCCATACGACACGAAGGGCAGCGTCAGGCCTGTCGTCGGGAGCAGGCCGATGACGACGCCGATGTGCACGAATGCCGTGATCACCGTGGTAATGGTGAGGCCGACGGCGACGAGTTGCTGGAACGGCGTCCTGGCCTGCCGCGCGATTCTGATTCCGAGCCACGCGTAACCGGCAAAAAGACCGACCAGCAGCAGCATTCCGAGAAAGCCCCATTCCTCCCCCACCGTGCTGGCGATGAAGTCGTTGTATCCGAGAGGAACCCATCCGAATTGCTGGCGTCCCTGGCCGAAGCCCTGTCCCCAGAACCCGCCCGATCCGACAGCAATCAGCGACTCCTTCAACTGATGCTCGATAGCGGAGTTCTCGGCGCCAAAGAACGAAACCACCCTGAGCAAGGCGTACTGCAGCCGCAGGAGCTGGCCCCACAGCAACGGAATGGCGATGACGCCGAGCACGACGAAATGTCCGATTCGCGCGCCGGCGACGAACAGGATGATCCCCATGGTCAGCGTGAACATCAGCGCGACGGAAAGATCCGGCTGGAGGATCGCGAGCATGTTCAGCACGCCAACCACCATCAGGATCGGCAACAAGCCCTTCGTCAGGCGGCGCATCTTGTCACCCTTCTTCACCACCAGCATGGACGTCCAGATGACGACCGCCAGCTTGCCAAGCTCCGATGGTTGCAGGGATGCGCCCAGAATGAAGCGTCGCGACCCGTGGCGCACCGGAGCAATCAAGGTCGTGAAGGGCAGCACGGTGATCAGCATGAGTGCGATCGTCAGGAACATGAGTGGCCACGCGAGCTTCCGGAGCTTCTCGGCATCCACCTTGGCGGCGACACCGAACGCCACGACGCCCACACACACGCCAAGCGCCTGACGACTCACGAAGAACCAGCTGGCGTGATCATCCTGCATGGCGACTATGGCGCTCGCGCTATACAGGAAGGCCAGGCCGAAAACGGTCAGCGCCGCCGTGAGCACCACGAGGGCTCGCGCCTCGACGCTCATGGCCCACCGATCTCGAACCTGCAGAGCCACGGAGGTCATGGGCGACCGTCCGCGCTGCGAGCCAGACGGGTGAACGAGCGCCCGCGATCCTCGTAATCGGTGAACATGTCGAAGCTCTTGCAGGCTGGTGAAAGCAGGACGCAGTCGCCGGGAACGGCGAGCTCCCGCGCCCGGGCCACCACGTCGGCGAAATGACCCGTCAGGCGCTGCAGAGGCGCCACGCCACTGAGATCGTGCTGGATCAGGTCCGCCGATTCGCCATACGCGAGGACGGCCTTGCAACGCTTTCGAATTGGCTCCGAGAGGTCAGTGTACGGTTCACCAGCGTGTCGACCGCCGAGCAACAGCACGGTCGGCCGGGTCATGGCGCAAATGCCGACCTTCGCGGCCGCCACGTTGGTGGCCTTGGAGTCATTCACCCAGAGGACGCCGCCAGAATCGGCGACCGTCTCCAGCCGGTGCGCGAGCGGGGGCATGCTCCGTAATCCGGCGGCGATCCTCCGTCTTGCATTGATGGAAGTGTGCGCTGGGTCCGCGGAGGCGACGGCGAGCGCGGCGGCCAGCGCGTTCCCCACGTTGTGATCGCCAAGCAGCGGCAATTCAGCGCGCCGAAGCAGTGGCTCGTCGAGGACGATCAGCGCCCCGTGCTGTCGATCGTAGAACGCGTCGCACAGACGACCCTCACCGCTGAATCGCATGAGATAACCCGATGCCTTGCGCGCCATCTCGAGGGCCGTGGGGTCGTCGGCGTTCACGACCCAGCGCGACGACGACTCGGCGTTCCGGAAGAGGAGTGCCTTGTCGCTGTAGTACGACCCGACGTCGTGATATCGGTCCAGATGATCCGGCGACAGGTTGGTCAGAACGCCCACCGTCGGCGCGATCGAGGGTGTGTCGTGCAGCTGGTACGACGACACCTCGAGCGCGATCCACGTCGGTGGTCGTGTGTGAAGGGCGACTTCACTCAGCGGCCGGCCGATGTTCCCGGCGACCTCGGTCTCGAGTCCCAGGTTGCGCAGCAGCTGACCGATGATCGACGTGACGGTGGTCTTTCCGTTGGTGCCGGTGACGGCGACGTAGCGCACGTCCGGCAGCTCCGACAAGGCCAGCTCCAACTCGCTGATCACCGGCACGCCACTCCGACGGGCGGCGGTGAGCGCCGCCGCATCGGAAGGAACCCCCGGACTCGTCACCACCACCGAGGCGCGCGCGAGGCGCGCGAGATCGTGACCGCCCACCTGCACCTCGACGCCGGCCGCCCGCAGCGCGGTCGCCACCGACTCAAGGTCGGCGGATCGCCCGCTATCGGACGCGTACACCCTGGCGTGCCTCGAGCGCAACAACCTGCACGCGGCATCGCCACTCCGGCCGAGTCCGATCACCGCAACTTCACCATGACGCCAGGAGTCGGGGATCATCGCAGTTTCAGGGTCGTAAGGGCGACGAAGGCGCACAGGATGCCAAGAATCCAGAAGCGCACCACGACCTGGGATTCCGTCCAACCCTTCATTTCGAAATGATGATGAAGGGGCGCTTTGCGGAACAGCCGGTTCGCCTTCGCATACTCGATGCCGTGGCGCGCCTTTCGAAACTTGAACACTCCACGCTGCAGGATGACCGACATCGTCTCAGCGACAAACACCCCGCCGATGAACAGGAGCAGGAATTCGGACTTGAGCAGGATGGCGATCGCGCCGATGGCGCCCCCGAGCGCGAGCGCTCCGGTATCGCCCATGAAGACCTCGGCAGGGTGCGCGTTGAACCACAGGAACCCGGTGCACGCACCAGCGAGCGCCAGGCAGAACACGGCGAGTTCACCGGAGCCCGGCAGGTAGAACAACTGGAGGTACTCGCTGGCGTCGACGCGCCCCATGACGTAGGCGAACAGTCCGAACGTCACGAGCGCGATGGCGGAGAGACCGGCGGACAGTCCATCCAGTCCGTCGGCGAGGTTCACGGAGTTACTGACGCCGGTGAGAATGAAGGTCACCCAACCGACGTACAGCCACTCGAGCGCGGGCCAGGCGGGAACGATGATGATGTACTTGAAGAACGGGAGCGTCGCCGATGCGCCGGGCAACGTGGACAGCGGCACCCTCCAGAGCAGGATGCCCACCATGAGTCCGATGGTGATCTGGCCGGCGAGCTTGTAGCGCTCGACCAGCCCGGCCACGTCGCGCCCTTCACGCTTCTGCTTGAGCTTCAGGTAGTCGTCGAGAAACCCGATGCCGCCCATCCAGATCGTCACGATCAGCGCGACGATGACATACGGGTTGTCCAGGCGGGTCCAGAGCACCGCCGGTCCGATTCCCGCGGCCAGCAGTATCAACCCACCCATCGTCGGCGTGGCGGCCTTCCCCTTGTGCGAATCCGGCGTGCCCTGCCGAACGCCCTGCTGGACCTTCATCGCGCGCAGCCGGCGGATGATCGGCGGTCCGACCAGGAACGACAGCAGCAACGCCGTGACCGCCGCGCCCGCACCCCGGAACGCGAGGTAGTTGATCAGCCTCAGCGTCGGGATTGCATCCTGGAGCGGGGACAGAAGCCAGTGAAGCACAGATGGGAGATGTGAGATGGGAGATTTGAGATAAGCTGCTCGATCTGATTACGCTGAGGACCAATCCTGCAGTAGAGGCACGAGACGCTCGAGGCGCACGCCGCGAGACGCCTTCAGCATAACGATAGCATCGCGTGGAAGCCGGGACGCCAGAGACTGCCAGAGTTCCGGGACATCGGGCGCGGTCAGGACTCGATCACGGGCGTCGCTGCGCGCTGACAGGGGCGCGACGAAATCTCCGATTCCGGCAACCAGCACGGCGCCTGACGACAGCGCCCTCCCGGCGATTTCCTCGTGCAGCGCCGGAGACTGAGGTCCAAGTTCGCGCATCGTGCCGAGCACCAGGACACGAGGCTTGCCGCCGTCGAGCGAGTCGAGCAGGGCGATCGCCTCGCGCATGGACGCCGGGTTGGCGTTGTAGGCGTCGTTGATGATTGTCAGATCGCCGCTGGTCATCCACCGCCCTCGCATGTCGAGGGGCTCCACCCGCGAGATGCCCGCGGCGGCAACGTCGTCAGGAATACCGCAGGCTCTGGCGACAGCCATTGCCAGCATGGCATTCCGCAGATTGTGGGCGCCGGGCACCCGCATCGAGATCCGCGTGTCAGCAAACGAGGCCCAGCCGCGCCCGTCGCTGTTCATGCCCCATCGATCGGGATGCACGTCTCCGCCATCGAGACCCGCCTCAATGACTCGACCAGCCCGGGATCGCGCCGCGCGCCCAATCTCGGGTTGCGCGGTCGGGGCGACACCAAGAGGAACGCGGTCATAGATCGCGGCCTCTTCATTCAGCACACCTTCCAGCGAGCCCAGTCCTTCGAGGTGCTCCTCGCCGATCGACGTCACAACCGACAGGTCGGGTGACACGATGCGACGGAGGAGTCCCACTTCGCCGGGGATGCTCGTGCCGACTTCCACGACAGCGACCTGCGCGTTCGACGGCAACCGCAACAGGGTCAACGGCACCCCGACCTGGTTGTTCAGGTTTCCCGTCGTGGCGTAGACGTCGAGGGATCCTGACAACGCCGCCCGGATGAACTCCTTCGTGGTCGTCTTGCCGTTGGAGCCCGCCACGGCCACGACCGTGCCGCCCCAGACTCCGCGCCACCAGGCGCCTAACGCGCCCAGCGCCCGCGTCGTGTCCCGGACGGCGATGACGGGAACACCAGGGCCAACGGTGCCGGAAGGATCGTCCACGACGAGCGCCGAGGCGCCCGCGCTGGCCGCTTGTGCGAGAAAGTCATGTCCGTCGAAACGTTCGCCGCGAAGGGCGACGAAGATGTCGCCCGACGCCAGTGTCCTGGTGTCGGTAGAGACGTTGCCAAGTACCGAAGTCCCCGCGGGCCTCGCCGACGGCTGCAACTCCGCGCGCAGCGCCTCCCCGAGGCGATCGAGGGTCCAGGTCATCATGGCTGGCCGGCCGGCTGTGCCGCGAGCTCACGAACGATCGCCTGCTCATCGAATGGCAGCGACGTCGTTCCGCGGATCTGGTATGTCTCATGGCCCTTTCCGGCCAGGAGCACGAGATCGTCGGGTGAAGCGAGGGCAAGCGCGCGGGCAATCGCTGCGCGCCGGTCCTCGATTCGCTCGTGATTCCTGCCCCGCATACCGCGCTCGATGTCGTCGAGGATGCGCTCCGGATCTTCCGTGCGCGGGTTGTCGCTGGTGATTATCACCTGGTCAGCTCTTGATTCGGCGATGGCGCCCATTTGAGGACGCTTGCCGCGATCGCGGTCTCCGCCACAACCGAAAACGACGATCAATCGCCCGCCGACAAAGGGGCGCACGGCATCCAGCGCACGATCGAGTGCATCCGGGGTGTGCGCGTAGTCCCTCAGGACCGCTGGCTTGTCCAGCAATCGTTCAAGGCGGCCCGGCACTTGCGGTGACGACGAGAGGCGCTCGGCCACGCTATCCAATGATTGGCCCAGTGCCCACGCCGCGGCGGCAGCGCCCAGCGCGTTGGCGACGTTGAACGCGCCGAGCAGCGGCAACGAGACGCTGGCGCGTTCGGTGCCGGCCGACAGCGTCCATTCGCTTCCCCGCGCCGTCCAACGGATACCCGTGGCGGCAACGTCGGCCGGGACAGCCATGCCGAACCGGACGCGCCGGCGGCGGACAGGCAGGACGTCCCACGCGCGATCGTCGGCGTTGACCACCTCCACGCCGTCACTGGCGACATAGTCGAGCAGCCGCGCCTTGGCTCTCACGTATGCCTCCATGGTCTGGTGGTAATCGAGGTGATCTCTGGTGACGTTAGTGAAGACCGCCGCCTGAAACGTCACGCCCTCGACGCGCCGCTGGTCGAGGCTGTGCGAGGATACTTCCATCGCCACGCGCCGTACGCCCGAGTCTTTCAGTTGGCGCAGGACGCGCTGGAGTTCCACGACTCCTGGCGTGGTGAGGCCGCTGCCTCCCGGAATCACTTCACCGGCGCTGCCACGCAGTACGCCCAGCGTGCCAATCGATGCCGCCGCGGCGCCGGGATCGTGAAGCTGGTGTCGGAGCAACCCGACGGTAGTGGTCTTTCCGTTGGTTCCCGTGACACCCACCATCGTCAGGCCCGCGGCGGGATCACCGAAGGCCGCGCGCGCCACCACGCCCGCGGCATGGCGGGCGTCGTGCACGACGAAGGCAGGAAGGCTGCAGCGCGATACATCCTCGACGATCGCCGCGGTGGCGCCTGACGTGGCCGCCACGCCCAGGTAGTCATGGCCATCGAACGCCGCGCCGCGCATCGCCACGAACAGGGCGCCCCTGGTGACGCGCCGGCTGTCATCCGTGATGTCGGTGAACGAGTCAGGCATGCTGCCTGACGAGCGCAATTCCCCGCTCCGCGACAACGCGTCTTCGATCGCCCGGGCGGTGATGGCGTTCACCGACGCGCGACCCTCACCAGCGTTCCCCCCACGACCAGGGTCCCCGGGGGCGGAGACACCTCGAACGGCACGCCGCTGACGATGGCGACGCGCAGGCCGGCCCGGTGCAGCTCGCGGGCGGCCACACGAACCGGAAGACCGCGCACATCGGGAATGGTCACGCGCTCCCGCGCGGCGGGCCTGGTGGACTCCGCGCGCAGGTCGAAACGGGCACGCGCCGGCGGGGGCATGGGCGTCGAGTCGACGAGTGCATAACGAGGCTGCGGCGGCGGCACGTCCGCCCCCACGCGGCCGGTCGCCACGACGCGGCGCGTGGTCGAGGACTCCTCGGGCGGTGGTACGTATCGCGCGCGCTGCATGGCCAGGTCACCCCGGTCAAGCGACGCGTCGCGCGCGGCGATCGCGGCCTGCAGCACGGCCTTTGCCACGGGCGCCGCGGTCTTTCCGCCGTAGTAGGCCCCACGCGGGTTGTCGAGCTTCACCAGCACGACGTACTGGGGTTCCTTCGCCGGGAAGAGTCCCACGAAGGTCGACGTGTAGCTCCCGTCGACATACCTCCCATTCGAAACGCCACGGGCCGTTCCGCTCTTTCCGCCGAGGTCGAAGGTCGCCAGGCTGGCATCGGTGGCGGTGCCGCTGTCGACGACGCTCGCCAGCACGTCCCGAAGCGCGCGCGCCGTTCTCGGTTTGAGCACCCGACGCACCAGTTGCGGGCGATGCTCGTACACCAACTCGCCATCGGCATCGCGGATCGACTTGACCAGCGTGGGAACGAGGAGGAGACCGTCGTTGGCGATGGCGCCGTACGCGGCGGCGAGTTGCACCGCCGTGACCGAGATTTCGTATCCAATGGCCATCGACGCCTGACTGGGACAGCTCCAGAGGCGTGGCTCCTTGAGCCGCCCGCTCGCCTCGGACGCGTACGCGATACCCGTCGGCGTCCCGAATCCGAAGTCTCGCAGGATTTCAAAGACCTCCCGCCTGGACAGCCGCTCCGTGAAGCGGGCGATCCCGATATTGCTCGAATACCTGATGACGTCGGCCAGCGACAGGCGCTGCGCGCGGTGAACGTCCGTAATGGTGCGGCCGCACGTCCTATAGGTCCCGTTGAACGTCTCGATCATTTCATCCAGGCGCGCGCGCTCACCCTCCACCATGCGGCCGGCGAAGAACGGCTTGAGCGTCGAGCCGGGCTCGAAGGGCTCCGTCAGCGCCAGGCTGCCCGTGTTTACCCGGGACTCGCGACGACTTGCCAGGCACCGGATCTCCCCCGTGGCGGGTTCGAGCACCACGATATCGCCACCGGAAACGCCAAGGCGGACCGCCGCGTCGGCAAGCGCGCGGTCGCAGATATCCTGCATGACGTAACTCACCGTCAGCGTAACCGAGTGACCCGGAACCGGTGGCTGGGTCAGGGCATCCAGCGACTCGTATCGCCGGCCGCCGGGGCCAAGCAGGTCCTTCGTGGATCCACGCTGTCCGCGCAACAGCGAGTCGAGCACCAGTTCGAGTCCGTCCTGGCCGTTGCCCTCGGACGACGTGCGACCCACGATGCGGCGCATTCCCTCGAGGGGCACATAGTCGCGCTGAACGGACGGATCGGGATGAACGCCGCGGAGCGCGCTCACCACGGCCACATCGGACGGCATGAACGCCTTCGGGATCTCGACCCACTTCCGCTTCCGGTCGGTGGCGCGCCGGATGGTGGCCCCGTCGACGCCGAGGCGGCGGAGGTCGCGCGCCAACCGGCGTGGATCCCGGACTTCCGTCGGCGCGACGTTCAGCCGGACGCGCACCTCGCTCTGGGCCAACGGCACGCCCGCCACGTCGAGGATCTCGCCGCGCGGCGCCGGCAGCGCGTTTCTCGAGTAATGCTGGCGCGCCGCCATTCGCTGCCAACGCTCTCCCTGCCAGAGCTGCACCCAGCCCGCGCGGAGCACCAATGCGGCGGCGAAGGCGACCAGGACGCCCTGAACGACGCGGAGCCGCGTGGTCTGCAGCATTGCCTAACGCCTCACGGGGTCGGGGAGATGGATGACCTGGCTGTCGCTCGGGAAGTGCATGCCAAGGCGCTGGACGCGTGGCACGAGCTCCACCTGGCTCGACACTCGACGGACCTCACCCTCGAACCGCGCCCGCTGTGCCTGCAATTCGTCAACCTTCGCCCCCAGTGCGTGCAGCCGCGCGGCCGCCGCGTTTCCGCGCGCGCGGCGCCAGACCACGCTCGACGTGACGACCAGGAAGGCCGCGAGACCGATGGCGATCGCGGTGCGACCACGGAGCGCGCCACGGCGTGCCATCATGCCGCGCGTCGCCACGCACGAAGCAGGGCGCTTCGCGCCCGCGGATTGCTCTGCGCCTCGGCCGACGAGGGGCGCACCGGCTTGCGAGTGACCGTGGACCCGAGCGGCTTGCCACGACATGTGCAAACAGGCTGCTTCGGAGGACAAATGCAGGCAGCACTCCAGTCGGCGAACGCGTGCTTCACGAGGCGATCTTCACCCGAGTGGTACGAGATCACCGCCATCACACCGTCGGGCACGAGGCGATCGCGCAGAGCGGGAAGCGCGCGCTCCAACACGCCGAGTTCGTCGTTGACGGCGATGCGAACGGCCTGGAAGAGCGGCGCGAACTGCGGGGGGCCACTGCGTGGTCCGAGCACCGCGCGGATGGCATCGACCAGGTCATCGCTGGTCCGCAGGGGACGGTTTGCTCGCCGGCGTATGATCTCTCGCGCGAGGCGCCCCGAGCGAGGCTCATCCGCGTACTCACGGAAGATGCGGATCAGCTCGTGCTCGTCGCTCTCGTTGAGCACGCGCGCCGCATCGGTCTCCGCATCGGGTCGCATGCGCATGTCGAGCGGGGCGCCCGGCCTGAAGGTGAACCCGCGCGCTTCCTCGTCGATCTGGTGCGATGACACGCCGAGGTCCAGGAAAATGCCATCCCACTTCTCGCCGTCGAATTCAGGGAGTTCGTCGATCTCGGAGAAGTTGGCGCGGATTGCCTTGAACGAGCCGTCGCGTTCGTGCGCCTGGAGGCTGCGCGCTGCCGCGGCAATCGCCGCGGGATCCTGATCGATGCCAGTTACACGGGCACCCTGTTCGAGGAGCGCGAGGGCGTGCCCGCCTCCTCCGAGCGTACAGTCCAGGACGTGCCGAGCGTTGCCGAGCAGCTGGGCGACCTCGCGGGCGAGAACCGGCTCGTGAAAGGCTGGGATAGTGGCTGATTGTGTCACCGAACGCGGTCATACTAGTGACGGGGTAGCCCGCGCGTCAAGTGTTTGGCAAATTGAGAGTTGTGCAGCCCGCTTAAAGCAATCTGGAAAGTCTGGCACGAGCAAAGAATCGCGACAAAAAAAACCGCCGCCCTCAGAGGGCGGCGGTTTGATGCGAAAGGAAGCGTGACTACTTACAGAACGCTTTCACTGCTTTGTCCGCGTACTCCTGATACGCTATGGCTCCCTGCATTACGCCACCCGCGGCCTGACCAAAGTCGCGACCGTGTTTCCTGACGAGATCCTGGGCGGCGATCAGTTGGTCGTTGGTGCGACGAGCGTCCGCACAGCTCTTCGTCTCCGAAGCACGTGTCAGCAGAGGCTGAGCCATAACGACCATAGTCGCGGCCATGAGGAAGCCGCTTGTCGACGTCGGATTGAGAGAATCGGAGAACGCGAGGAGACTCAACACGTGATCTCCGCCTTCGACCGTTTTGGCCGTGTCCTTCTGGTAGGCTTGGAACAGGTTGTTCGCTTTCGGCAGGATCATTCCCGCTGCGATCTCCTTGTCTTCGCCCGCGGCGACCGCCGCGCGCAGCGTCTCGCGCAGGCTGTCCACGTTGTCCTGCTCGGAGAAGATGGCCGCCTTCTGGAGATTCACCCCCGGATACTTCGGGTTGATCGCGAGCACCTTGTTGATCGCGTCCAACGCCTGCGGGATCTGGCCGTTGCGACGCGCGAGCTGCGCGACGCTGATCCACAACGTCGCATTGTTCGCGAACTTGGCCGCGCCGCGCGCTGCTGCTTCCTGCGCCTTCTGCGGCTGGCTGTCCGAGAGATACGCCGCCACCAACTGCTGGAAGAACACCGTGTCGGCCGCCGCAGTGTCGTGGCGGACCATCTCTTCACCGATCGCGATCGCCACCTTCCACTCGTTCAGCGCACGATAAATGCCCCACTGCAGCTTGATCAGTTCCGGATCGCCGGGGCTCTGCTTCACGGCCTCGTCGGCGATCGGCTTGGCTTCGGCGAACTTGCCAGCTGTTGCGAGCGCCCGGATGACGGAAGCCTGCAACGACGTGTTCGTGGGATCCGCCGCCAGCAGCTTCTTCAGCGACGCGATGTACTTCTCCTCGTACGCCTTGTCGATTTCGGCCATGGCGCGGTACTGGTCCACCACGATCTCCAACGCGCGGTCGTTCTCGGGGGCAATCGCCAGGATCTCTTCCGCAATCCGGATCAGCGTGTCCGCTGGTGCCTTCTGGGTGAATGCGATCTCGAGGAGGCAGATACGCGCGAAGACCGATTGCGGGTACTCGCGCAATGCCTTGGCCGCGTGCAAACGCCCCTCGTCGTACTGGCGCTGCCGGTGGGACTGCAGGCAGTCGGTGGCGCCCTTGATCTGCTTGCGCGCCTTCTCGATCTCCGCCGACATCCGCGCGGCAACGTCGCCAGGCTTTGCTCCGGTGACCGGCGTCAACGGCTGCTCCATCCCTTCACCGCGCGGCAGGTTCAACGTCGCGGTCAGGGTGATGTCGCCGTCGGCGCTGCGCGTCACCACGCCATCGATGTACTCCTCGGCACGAATGAACTGCGCCAGCGAACGCAGGTCGCTGGTCGAAAGAGCATCGCTCCCAGAATAACCGGAGAGCTCGAGGTTCGCATTGAGGTCTTTCTTCGAGACAACCCACATCGACGTCATGAGGTTGTCACTCATGAGCCGGTCGCGCACGACATCCGCGACCTGTACTCCGAGACCGCGCTCCGCCGAGCGAAACACCGGGACCATGAACGTCGGGCCCTTGTTCTGACCCGGCCGCAGGGGACGCTGCGTGTTGGTGCTGCTCTGGGCGTCCAGCGAGCCCGTAACGACCACGAGCATCGCACCCGTCACGCGCATCAAGACTTGCCGTGCCTTCACTGTCCTCTCCTCCGCGGCAGTTGAATCATCGGTACCCTGCCAAAACCGGCCGGGTCCGTCTCCGTTTTCCCCGGGTGAATCGCGTCTCTCTCATGGGCGAAGAGGGACTCGAACCCCCGACTTCCTGCGTGTAAGGCAGGCGCTCTAACCAACTGAGCTATTCGCCCGGATGCCGGTGCCGCCACACCGCGTCGGTCAAAGCGACCAGCCTCACTTCTCCGGGCGCGCCCGGTTATTTCAGGATCGCGATCGGCACCAGAACGCAGTACGCGACCACGAGCAAGATCGGACCAATCGTTGTACCACCGCGCGACAAGTCGACAAATCCGGCCACGATCGTCATGAGGGCAATTCCCCAAAACAAAAGTGGCCGCACTCGCGGCGACATGCGGTCAGTTGGCATGCAGTAAGAGTATGTGATTTCGTGAAAAACGTGTCAAGTGCCGGTCGTTCTTAACGTTACGATTCGGTTAAACCTCGTCGTCCGTCGCTGGAGTCCTCTTGCGGGCCGACACTCTTCAGTAGCGTCTCAATTGCATCCGCCTTCTCCTTCGCTTCAGCCGCGGCTTCCACCGCCGCCATCCGCGCCAGTCGCTCGCGATCCCTCTTCCGCCGGTTGATATGAAGCGGCAATAACACGATGAGCAGGATGACCGCGCCGATGGTGAGATCGGCGAAAACCGACAGGGCGCCATAGCGCCGTCGCGTGTTTTTTCGCCAGCGCTCCTCGAACATGCCCTGCGTCATGTTGTACGCCTGCCGGATCGCGGGATCGAGCGCGCGGGTCTCACGCCAATACCCGAAGAACAGTCCCAAGCCTCGCTCGGGATCCAGCGCCGCCAGCTCGGCGACGGCGCGATGCGCCAGCGCGTACGCTCCCGCAGCGCGAACCGCGCCTCCCTCAAACGCCTCGTCGAGCGCGTCAAGGGAGGGCAGGCCTCGCCACGCCAGCGCCAGGTTGGTCGCGATGACTTCCTCCCTTCCCCATTCGCCGGCGGCGAAAGACGCATAGCCCTCGTCGAACCAGCGAGGCGGCAAGTCGCCCATCGCCTCGTGCAAGGCGAGGTGCGCGAGCTCGTGACGGAGGACCTGCAGCGGATCACCGGCATCCGAGCCGGCGCGACTTCCCTGCATCACGATCCGCTGCTCGCCGGGCACCGCGATGGCGGCACCGTATTCCGGCGCATGTGGACCCACGAGCTCCGCAAAACGACGCCGGTCCGGCGCGATCACGATGAGCACACGGGACGCAGATCGTGGCAGCCACGGAAACGTGTCGCGAGCGACTGCCGACGACAGGAGCGAGCGCGCCAGTGCGGCATCGTGAGGCGCGTATGCCGCGGTAAAGCGTCCCTGGTCGAGACGCTGCAGTCCAAGCGGGAGTTGAGCCTCGCCCGTCGCGTGAAACGCGGCGGCGAGGAACAGGCTCAATCCGAGGGCGCGCCCCCGCCGTCGACTTCCGCGAGCATGGCGGCACACCGCGATCCCCATGGATTGAACTTGCCCGCGGCCGCACCGTCGCGCCACGCCTGGCGGGCGCCGTCGACGTTTCCGCCGAACCAGCGCGCCCGGCCGAGCTCGAAGTAGGCCTCGATCAGGTTGGGACCAAGCGCCAGTGCGCGGCCGAGGAAAGCCTCGGCGTCGCTGTACATCTCCCGCGAGGAATAGAGCAATCCGAGATAGAAGTGCGCGTACAGCGTGGCCTTGCGGTCACCTGCGTCGCGAATCGCGCGCGTCAGATGCTCGATAGCCTCACCATAGATGGCCTTTTTCAGGCAGATGTAGCCCACGTTCACGCGGGCGATCGCATGTGCGGCATCGCGCTGCAGGACCGAATTGAACTGGACGAGCGCATCGTCGTACTTCTCCTGCAGCATCTGCGCCCACCCCAGCAGCGACGCAGCCTGCGTGTCGTCAGGCACGAGCGTCAATGCCTGCCGCAGTTCCTTCTCGGCGGCAGCGGGCTCTCCACGCGAGATCAGGTTCCACCCGCGCTCGATGTGCGTCGACGCGTTGAGGCGCGCCGAGCGACCGGAACGTTCCGCAGGCGCCGGCGCCGGCGGTGACGGCCCGTCAGGCTCCTGGGACATCCGGCTGGAAGCGCAGGGGCGCCTGGCTCGCCAGGAGGCTCTCGACATCCAGCACCACGACGAGCTGTCCTTGCCGGCGAGTCAGTCCCTTCAGGTATTCGCCGGTCAGGCCACGGAAGAGTTCCGGCGGATCCATGAGGTCCGACGGTTGAACCGGCTTCACATCCAGCACCGCGTCCACGAGCATCGCCACAAGGCCGCCCGGCACCGTGCACACCATGAGCCGCGCCTGTGGTCCAGGCGTCGAAGCCGTCAAGCCGAAGCGACGGCGCATGTCGATCACGGGGACCATGGTGCCCTGGTAGTCCACCACCCCTTCCATCCAATCGGGCATGTCGGGCAAGGCGCGCGGAGGCTCATGACGAAGCACGCGCTGCACGGCCTGGATCTCGGCCGCGAACAGGTGCTCGCCCAGCCGGAACGTGACAAGCCTGGTGGATTCCGTGGCGTGGTTCACGCGCCCTCCGTCGAAAGCGCGGCATACGAGGCAACCACCGCTCTGGCATCGAGCAGCGTGAGGAGATCACCGTCGCTCCAGATCACGCCAAGCACGACATCATCGTGGCGGCCGGTGCGCGGCGCATCGCGCACCTGGCTCAGCGACACGCTGATCACGTCGTCGGCGTCGTCGACCGCGAGCGCGACACGAGCGCGACCGCCGCGCATAACGAGTGCCACCTGCTCCCCGATCGGCTCGGCGCCGAGGATGGCGGCTGGCGAGTAGAGCGGCAGCAACGCTTCGCCGAGCGGGAACAGCCCGAGCAGATTCTCGGGGGCGCCGGGGACCGTTCGCAGGTGCGGCGATTCGACCAGTTCGTCGACGGCGTCGAGGGGCACGGCAAACCGCTCACTCCCGATGCGCACGACGAGCAGATCCTGCGTGCCCGCGCGATCGCGGACGCGGTCGCGAAACCGGGTGGAGGGCTTCTGCCCGTCCAACTCGGTATCGATCGGTCTCACGGAGGCCAGCGGGCGGATGGGAGTTGTTGGCATGGATATCGAGCTGGTTGCTGCTTGCTGCTTGCTGCTTGCTGCTTGCTGGTACAGGGGGCTGGGGCTGGGGCTTGGGCTGGCTCCCCTTTCAGGACCGAGGCAAGGCGGGGAGGGTCACATCAGTCCGTGATTCGCGGGTCGCCAGGGCAATTGCGATGGCCTGCGCCATTTCCGGAAGTGACGCGATGGCATCGGCTCCGCCGCCAAGAGCCGTCTTTGGCATCCCGTAGACGGTCGACGTGGCTTCGTCCTGGACAATGCCGAAGGCTCCCGCCCGTCGCATCCAACGGAGCCCGTCCGCTCCGTCCCGACCCATGCCGGTTAATACAATGCCAACCGCGGCGGCGCCGAAAACGTCCGCCACGCTCTTGAACAACACATCGGCGGAGGGACGAACACCATGCACCGGCGGGTCATCGCGGACTACGAGTCGGGGCGTGCCGTCCGCGCCTGACGAGACGCCGAGGTGGCGTCCCCCCGGCGCGATGTACACTCGGTTTTCCATCAGCGCATCGCCGTCCCGCGCCTCGCTCACCGGCAACGCGGAACGTCGATCCAGTCGCTCGGCGAGACTTCCGGTGAAGCCGGCCGGCATGTGCTGGGCGATGAGCACGGCGGCGCCGAGATCCGGGGGAAGCGCCGGTATCAATTCAGCCAGTGCGCGCGGCCCGCCGGTGGATGCCGCCATGGCCACCACCCGCGTGGCGGCGCGGGTAACAGGCGCGGCACGAAGACGCGCACAGACCGGCCTGGCCAGCACCGACGCGGCGGCGGAAAGATTCACGCGCAGCGCTCCGCGAAGGGCCCCCAGCAAGCGTTCGCGAAGCACGTCCGCCCTCAATCCCTCGTCTGGCGCCGGCTTGCGTACGAAATCGACGGCTCCCAGCTCGAGCGCCCGCAGTGTGAGATCGTCGCCCCGCCGATCTCCCGCCGCGGTCAGCATGACGACGGCACGCGGGGCTTCGCTCATGATGTAGCCCAGCGCCTGCAGACCATCGAGCCCCGGCATCTGCACGTCGAGCGTCACCAGGTCGGGATTCAGCGCGTGCACCTTGCGGATGGCATCGAGCCCGTCCTCGGCCTCGCCGGCGACACGAAACTCGCCGCTGGATTCAAGGAGCTCGACCAGCATGCGCCTGACGAACCGACTGTCGTCGACGATCAGCACCGACGGGAGGTCAGAGGTCACGGTCGCCTCCCACCAGCGAACGAACGGTCATCGCTCCCGTGGCCGCCATCACCCGGACGCTGCGCCCGTACTCCCCGCCGACATCCTCGGCCACGACTGGAATGCCCAGGCGCTCCAGGGCGGCCAGCGTGGCGTCGATGTTCCGCTGGCCCATGTTGATGCCTGACGAGAGGAGCGCCGAGAACATCCGCGCACCGCCGGCCAGTCGGGCCACGATGCGACCGTGCGCCCCGTGACGCCGCATTTCTTCCAGCAGCAGCGGTACGGTGGTATCGGCGTACTTGGCTGGATGGATCGACGGCGGTCCGGTGCCGGCCGATGGCAGCAGGATATGGGCGAGACCGGCGATTCCCGCCGACTTGTCATGCAGCGCCAGCGCCACGCAGGACCCCAGGCCAGCGGTCACGAGGATGCCATCGCCGCCGACCACCGCGAAGTCGGCGATTTCGACAACGACCTCGCCTACCCCGATGCCTGGAGGCGTAGCTATGCGGGCGCTCATGCGAGACGCTCCGCCATCTCGAGATTGTTTCGCGCCATCGGATTGTCCGGCGCCAACGCCAGCGAACGCTCCCAGGCGCGCACGGCCTCGTCACGTTCGCGACGACGGTAACGGATGTTCCCCAGCCTCAGGTACACGTCGCCGCCGAGGTTGGGATCCGCGCGCACGGCCCGCTGATAACACTCCATCGCCTCCTCGTATCGGGAGGCGCGATAGTGCAGGTCGCCGGCGTTCTTGTGCGACGGCGCCTGAGTCGGGTCTTCCGTGATGGCACGTTCCACCGCCGCAGCCGCCTCCTCGAAACGACCACGCCGCTCGAGCACCACCGCCAGGTTGTTGTGAAGCGCGGCCGCCCGCGGGTAGGCTCGCACTCCGTCTTCGAGCAGCATGACGGCGCGGTCGAGATCTCCGCTCAGCGCTGATACCAGGCCGGCGTAGTGGAACCAGGCGGCGGGACGCGCATCATGCGGCCAGAGCGCCGCGCATTCCTCGAGGTGTCGGGCGGCGCCGACCACGTCGCCACCTCGAAGCGCGAGGGCTCCCTGCGCCAGCCGGACCATCGGATCGGACGGGCGAGCCGCGGCCGCGTCGACGAGCGACGCACGCGCCTCATCGATGCGGCCGGCGCGCTCGAGCGCGTACGCCAGGTTCACAAGCGCCGCCGAGAGGCCGCCGGGACGTGTCGCGCAACTGCGAAATGTCCGGATCGCATCATCGAGGCGGCCCTGTCGCAACGCAATGAGGCCGAGATGGAACTCCGCCTGCACGTCCCCGCCCCGCAGGTCGATCACGCGTTTGAATTCCCGGTGCGCCTCATCGAGCATCGACGTCCGGTAGAACGCGATGCCCAGGTTCCGGTGCTCGGCGATCTGTGATTCTTTCGCCGCGCTTTCGGGACCACGACTTCGGCCCAGCCGGCGAAGGAATCCCGCCGTCGCCAGCCCGAAGAGCGCCTTCCCGACCTGGAAGTCACCGAGGCCGGACTCGTCGACGATGGCCGAGACATCCCGGCGCCCGTCGACCAGCGGAATCACCGCTTCCTGTTCGGGCGTGACCTCGACATCGCTTTCCGACAGGTGCTCGCGATCGAGCGAGAACACAATGTCGAAACTCGGAATCTTCTTCTCGATCAGGCTCCACTCGTCGACGCGCCGGGCGCCTTCGAGGAGGAGCGATTCGGGGCTGATGGAGACGGTGATGTCCTGCTGATCAGGGAGGACATCGGGCTCGAACATGAATGTTCCCTGCGACCAGGTGAAGAGCAGAAAGACGGCTTCTTCGATCTGATGCTTGAGGTATTCATGGAGCTGCTCGCGGCCGATATGCCCGGCCGCAACCAGGAGGTCGCCGATTCGTCGCTGCGGTTCCACCGCCTGCGCGGCGATGGCGTCATCGAGCGCCGCCGGAGAAATGAGCCCGTGCTTGACGAGGATGTCGCCGAGTCGATCGCGCCGGTTCACGATCGTCGCATGCGAAATGCGCCCGCGCTCGAAGTGAATGGTGCCGAACTGCTGGCGATGGGACACCGACAGGCAGCCCGTCTTCTTCCCCATGGCGAGCAACTGCAGCACGTCGGGGAGGCTGGCTTCGCGAAGACTGCCGCGGATGGCCATCAGCGCGGATCCTCGATCACGCGGCCATCCAGTCCCGGCCAGTTCGTGACGACCTTTTCCGGATCCAGGAAGAAGGAATCGAGGGGCGAGGAGGGCTCCTTGATTGCGGGCCGCGGCACGTCGGGCTCGATCACGTCGTCGAACCAGGCGTCGATGGTGGGCGCGGCCGCCTCGGCGCCATCGGGCACAGGCGTAAGACGCGCCACCCTTTCCCGCTCAGACACGCGTCCGATTTCCACGACCAGGCCCGCCTCGAATCGTGATTGCAGCCGCGCCGCCACCGCCGTGAGCTGAGGCGGTGGCGTATCGGCGGTGAGGACCACCTGGCGTCCGGATTCGATGAACGTGTTGAACAGGTGGAAGAACTCGTCCTGCAGCCGGTCGCTGCCACCGATGCGCTGCACGTTGTCGACGATGATCGCGTCCGCCGCACGGTAGCGCATGCGCCACCGCTCCACGGACCCGGTGCGGAGCGCCTCGATGAGCTCATCGCCAAGCGCGGCGCCGTCGACGACGGCCACGGTCCAGGCGCCGCCGTCACGCGCGAGGAGCGAATTCGCGATGGCGTGCGACAGGTGCGTCTTGCCTGACGATCGGGGTCCGTGGATGTACAGCGGGTTGTAACGCGACCCCGGCAGCGCGATCACCTCGCCCGCGGCGCGGAGGGCCAGCTGGTTGCGGGCGCCTGACGAGAACACGCGGATGGTCAGGTGCGGGGCGGGCGCCGGTGGCGGGTCGTACGCGGCCAGCGCGCGCATGACGATGGAGCGCGCCTCGTCGAGCCGGCCGGGATCGCGAAAGACGGGAACGCCGGCGAGCCGCGGATCCAGTCGCGCTGCTTCCTGCTCGAGATCGCGAAGGTGATTGACCGCGACGGCGAAATGTGCCTCCACCGCATCGAGGTCAGGGGGCTCGGTGCCATCGAGGAAGCGCTCGAGGGACTGGGTGTTGTACCCTTCGCCGGCCCAGCGGGCGACGGTGGAGGCCAGGCGGACCCGCCACTGCTCCACCGACGACGTGACGACCGCGGCGAGTTCGTTGAGGAAACTCTCGAACTCGTCAGGCGCGGCGCGCTCCCCGCGCGCCTGGGCGACCACCACCTTCGCCGCTCCGGCGGCCGGCGTGCCGGGTTCAAGCGAGCGCTGGGCGACGAGTCGGTTGAACACGCCGAGCAGTTCCCTGACGTTCCCGACCTCGTGACCCGCGAGCTCGTCCAGCGCTGCATCGTCGAGATCCAGCGTGCGGGCAGAGCGCCAGAGGCGCAGGATGCCGAGGCGCGTCTCGATTTCCGGCGCAGCGATGTCGGCGATCAGCCCACCCGACATGCGCGAGAGCAGCCGCTGGTCGAGGCCATCGAGGTCGGCGGGAGGACGATCGCTCGCGAGGACCACCTGAAAGCCGCGGCCCTGCGCCTGATCGATCAGGCGCAGCAGTTCGGCCTGCGCCTCAGCTTCCCCGTCGAGGAACTGAACGTCGTCGAGCAACAGCAGGCCGATCACTTCCCACTCCCGCCGCCAGGCGTTCAGGTCGCCTCGCTGGGACGCGAAGCGCAACTGCTCCACGTAGTCCTCCGAGGATCGGTATGCCACCGTCAGCGTGGGATCGACCTGCGAGGCATGGAACCCGAGGGCCGCCAGCAGGTGCGTCTTGCCGAGCCCCGGCTCCGCGTAGATGAACAGCGGGTGGTAGACCTTCCCGGGCGCTTCCGCCACGGCGCGCGCCGCGGACACGGCCAACCGGTTGGACGGGCCGGCGACAAAACCCTCGAAGCGGAAGCGTCCGTCGAGCATGCCTAACGCACCGCGGTGGCGGGAGCGGAGAGCCGGCGGAGCACCAGCTCCGAGGCGCGGCGCAGCGTCTCGAACACGCCATGGCCGCCGAGCGCGTCAGCGCCGAAACTCGGGACGGCGCGGAAGTTCAGGAGGCGATCCATCTCGTCAGGCAAGCACACCAGCTCGGCGGGAAGGTCCTGCTTGTTGTACTGGAGGACCAGCGGCACGTCACGGGCGGACACCCCGTGCTCGGCCAGCGCTTCGTGCAGATCGCGGAGGCTTTCCACGTTCTCGTCCATCTGGCGTCGCTGCGAGTCGGCGACAAACACCACGCCGTCCGCTCCCTGCAGCACGAGCCGGCGGGTGGATCGATAGTAGACCTGGCCCGGCACCGTGTACAGCTGGAACCGTGTGGTGAAGCCCGAAATCGTTCCGAGATCGAGCGGAAGGAAGTCGAAGAACAGCGTCCGGTCGCCATGCGTGGCCAGCGACATCATTTCGCCGCGCCGCTCCACCGGTACGCGGCGATGGATGTATTGCAGGTTGGACGTCTTTCCCGAACGCCCCGGACCATAGTAGACGATCTTGCAGGTGATCTCCCGGGAGGCGTAGTTCACGACCGGCACCGTCAGGCCCTCCCGAACAGAACGGCGAGGTTGCGCCCCAGGTCTCGCTCGAAATCTCCCGTCATTGGCCCGTTCGCGAGTTCGCTGTCGGTCACCTGCGCCAGCGACTGGGTGAACGCGCCGAAGAAATGCCTGACGATGCCAAGCGAGGTGCGATCGTCGAAGACGGCGAGGAGCAGCACAGTTCCCGACCCGGCACGGGCCGGCGCCAGGAACACCTGGCGTTTTCCACCTCCGTGGTGCAGCGGCCCGAAGGCGTCACCATTGGCCTGGCGACCGAGTTCCGACGACGAGGCGTTGATGGCGGCCACGAGGGAGCAGACGGCCATCACGTCGACGGAACGCGTGAAGCCGTGCTGCGCGAGCACGCGGCCGCTGGGTTCCAGCGCCACCGCGAGCCCAACGCGCGCCTGCCGCACGAACTCGCCGAGCGGAGCGTCGAGCCAGGGAGCCACCGATCGCGTCATGCAACCGTCCTCAGGGCGCGCTGAAGCGCCACGCGCAGCAGACCAGCGCTGGCATCGGGCTGAGTCAGCAGCACGAGGGCGATGTCGCCGGTGGTGACCACGAACAGCCGACCATGCTCGGCATCGAGCGACAGGTGGCGGGTCTCGCCATACCCGGCGGCGGCGTTCGCCAGTCTGGTTCGGTGAAACAACGCCGTGGCGAAGGCGGCCAGGGCATCCGCGTCGACGTCGACCGCGGCGACGGCCGCCGCCGGCAGGCCATCGGACTCGGTCGCCGCGAGGGCGGCGCGCACGCCCGGCAGGGCGGCGAGTTCGCCTAACGTCGCCTGCAGCGTGGCGTTCACGCGGCGGCTCCCATCCACGCGGTGGCGCGCTGCAGCGCCTGGGTCAGCAGGCGGCGCACGAGGCCGACTTGCGTGTCACGGGCGGCGGCGACCATGACGACGGCGCCGTCCAGCGCGGGCGACAACGCGACCGTGGCATGCTGGGCTTCCACCAGCATCGACTGCCAGCGTCCGAGGCCAAGCTGCTGGAGCGCACGGGTCGCCTCTTCGGCAAGTCCGCCAAGGTGTGCCCCAACCTCATCAGCCACCTCGCGACCGGTTCCGTCGATGTACGTTCCCGCCATCACGAGGCCGTCCCGGTCGAGCAGGAGCGCGGTCCGGTCGCCATCGCCCAGCAGCGAGGCGAAGAGTTGGCGGGCTTCGTCGGCGGCGGTGGAGCGAGCGCGACGCGTGAAGACGCCGTCACCGGCCGGCGCATCCGGTACCGGCGCGCCTGATGAGTCACGGAGCTCGGCCCGTACGCGGTGGAGCGCCGTCGCCAGGCCGTCGTCGGCCGGGTTCGCGTGCTGCGCACGCGCCAGCAGCCGCTCGGCGGCCGTGAGATCCCGCCGCTTCCAGGCGAGGAAACCCAATCCGCGGAGGGAAGCCTGGTGCGAAGGATCGAGCCGCAGCGCAAACTCCCATTCGTCCCGCGCCTGACCTTCGTCGCCAGCGTCGGTGAGCACGCGAGCCAGCGCGTCGTGCGCGCCCGCCAGGTGCGGATGGCGTTCCAGTCCGCGCAGTGCATAACGACGCGCCTCGTCGAACCGCCCCAGCCGGCGCAGGGAGTCGACCAGGGGCATGAACGCGAGGCTGGCCGGATCGCGGGCCATCTCGTCCATCCAGTCGTGAATGCGCTCAGCGTCCATGGTCGGCTCCCACCATGTCGTGCAGGCGCATCGCCTGCTCCAGCGCTTCGCGCGCCTGCGCCGCGATGCGCGAACGCGGCTCGGCGGCAACCACGCCCTTCCAGTGCCGGGTGGCGGCGCCAAGGTCTCCCCGGCGGATGGCGAGACGCGCCGCCGTCATCATCCAGTCCGTTCGCGGCTCGAGTTCGAGCGCCCGTCGCAGGCACCGATCGGCCTCCTCAAGCCGATTCATCGCAAAGAGGGCGAGCCCGGCCAGCGCGTGCGCCTCGGCGATCCCCGGCGCCTGCCGGATGGCGAGCTCCGACGCCGCGACAGCATCCGCCAGGCGTCCGTCTCGCGAGGCCTCGCGCGCGTCGGAAAGGTGGACCAGCGCGTCCTCCTCCAACGGCGCCACCGGCGAGGTGACGATGGTCACGACGCCTGTCGACAGCAGCCCGTAGACGATGCGCGCGGTCTCGAACTCGTTGAGGCCCACGGCCCCGGCGATCGATCGCAGGCTCGTGCTGCCATCGACCGCCGCCAGCACCTGCCATTCATGGGGACGAAGGTCCAGCGTCGCCGCGTGATCGCTTTCGGCGTCGGACAGGGCTGGGACCACGTCCGCGTGGGGAATGCGATCCGCCATGTGCCCCCATTCATCGATCCGACGCGCCGCTTCCATCAACAGCGCCTCGGCGGTAATACCCTCTGCCGCGGCAGACGGGTTCACGTCAGGCACACCTTCCTCGAAGGCGAAGTAGCCCTCGCTCCAGGACAGCAGCTCGAAAACCACGCCTTCGATCTGACGCCGGATCTGGCGATCGAGCTCGCGCGGCGAGATCGCCCTCATCGACAGCAGTATTTCACCCAGGCGCCGCGGGCTGTCCTCCTGCGCCTGGATGGCGAGCGCGCGGGACAGTTCCTCGTCCGTGATTCGACCGGCCTGCACCAGCATGAGCCCGAGCCGGTGACTCTCATTGCGCATCGATGCACCAACGACGCGGCCGTTGCGGAACTGGACGACGCCGTCGTTGTCGCGGAGCGCGGAGCGCACGCGCAACGACCCCGTCTTCCGCGTCAGATCGAGCAGCTGGAAGACGTCATGAACGCCGAGCTCACGCAGCGGGCCTTCGATCGCCATCAGGCCGCTCCCCGCGCGAAGTACCGCGCGCCCTGCGGGACCGCGTCACGGGCGGCGAAGATGCGCTGCAGATCGAGCGCCGTTTTCGTATCCCGGCGCGCGCGGCGAGCCAAATCGCCGGCGGGTTCCAGCGCAATCACGCTTGACCATCTGTCGAGCGCGGCCTCGAACTGGCGGCTTTCGGCGAGCAGCACCCCATCGAAGTACAGCGCGCCGACGTGATCGGGATCGAACCGCAGCACACGCGCGAACGCCAGCCGGGCATCCTCGCGGCAACCGTTGAGGAAGAGCGACTCGCCGAGCGACGCGAGCGCATCGAGATTCCAGGGATCGCGTTGCAGCACCGTCACCAGCAGCTCGATCGTGTCGGCGGGCCGCCCCAGCGATCGACGCAGCGAAGCAAGCAACAATGCGGCCTCCACCGAGGTCGGGACTGACGCCAGCGCGGCCAGGAGCTCGGTTTCGGCATCTTCGGGGGCGCCGTGCGCCGCGTACAGGGCCGCCAGGTCCAAGCGCGCCGCGACGAAATCCGAATCGAGTGACACTGCCTGACGATACGCCTCCACGGCGCGCGGATGATCGCCCATGGAGCGCGCCACATCGCCAACGTGCTTGAGGACGTCGGCGCGGGCGGGGGCCAGTTTGCGCGCCGCGTCCAGCGCCGCCATCGCGCGGTCAGGCGTGCCGGCGTCGGCGCGCACCCGGGCGATCAGGAGCAGCGACTCCACGTCCTGCGGCGCCACCATCGCCAGCGCCTCGGCGAGCTCGATGGCCTGCGCACCGCGCCCCAGCAGGACGAAGGCGCGCACCTCGCCGGCGATTGCCACCTTCGACGTGGCGTCGAGGTGACGGGCCTGCCGGTACCGGTCGAGTGCTTCCCCGTATGCACCCTTCCGCAGGAAAACGTCCCCGAGCAGCGCCAACCCTTCGGCGCGATCGGCTCCCGCGTCCAGCGCCGCCTGGATTTCCGCGGCCGCCCGGTCCAGGTCTCCGCTCGTCAGGCATGCCGACGCGGCGGCGTAGGGTGTCGTGCCTGACGACGCCGGCCGTTCCGGCACGGATGATGGCGCGAGGGCCTCGAACAGCGACTCCAGCTGGCGCATGTCGAGGGTGAACTCGCGAACAGCAGCCTCCCGTCGGTCTCCATCCAGGTCGGGCGAGACGGTGACGCGGGGATTCTCGTACTCCAGGTCGATGGCCAGCTCGAACTTCTGCGCGACGTAATACGGGTCGAGCTCGAGCGCGCGCTTCGTCTCCCGCAGCGCCCCGTTGAAGTCGCCGAGGTTCGACAGCGTGAAGCTGAGGTTGTAGTGCGCCTCGGCATAGTCGGGCCGGGCGTCGATGGCGCGGCCGAACGCATTGCGCGCATCCTCGAGCTGGCGCATCTCCGCCAGCACGAGTCCGACGCCGTTCCAGGCGACCGGATGCTCGGGCTCGAGGCGGAGCACCTGTCGGTACGCTGCCAGGCAGAGGGGGAATTCCCTGCGCTTGAGCAGCAGGAGCGCCAGGTTCAGACGGGCCTTCACGAAGGCGGGTTGTACCGTGAGTGCGCGGCGGAACGCATCAACCGCGAGGTCGTCCCGGCCGGCGTGGAATCGCGCCACGCCGAGGTTGTTCAGCGCCAGCGCGTAGTCTCCGTCGAGGGCAACGGAGCGCTCGTAGCTCTGCAGCGCATCCGCCGCGCGGCCGGACTGGTGCAACGCCACGCCGCGCTCGTTCCAGAGCTTCGGGCTCTCGGTGTGATCGGCGACCAGTTGCTCGTACAGCCTCGTGGCGGCGGCGCCGTCCTGACGCAGCAGTTGAACCTCGGCCATCGCCTGGGTCACGAGGCCACGGTCCTCGCCGTGCTGCAGGGCGAGCTCATACTCCTTCAGCGCCTGGCTGTGATAGCCCTTCTGTCTGAACGCCAGGCCAAGGTTGAAGTGAGCCAGCGCCCCGCCGGGAACCGGGGCCGGCTCCGGATCGACCGCCGGCGCGTCGACGCGACGTTCGAGCGACAGGTTCGCCTCGGCGCGGCCTAACGATGGATTGAGGCGCAGCGCGCGCCGCGCCGCCTCCGCACCCTCGGCGTGGTGCCCCAGGTCCCCGAGGACAAACCCGAGCAGGTACTGGGCGTCGGCATCGTCGGGACGGTGGGCGGCCAGTTCGCGAAGTACCGCGAGCGCCTCGTCCGAAAGCCCGCGGTGATAACTCAGCTCGGCGAGCAGCAGGCGCGCGCCGTCATCCTCGGGACGCAGGTCGAGGAGGTGGCGGACCCAGCGATGCGCCGCCTCCAGATCGCCGCGCCGCTTGCACGCCCGGGCCAGCTGGCCTAACGCGTGGGCGTCGTCAGGCGCATCGGTCACCAGGGTTTCGTAGTGCGGAATCGCGCGATCGGCTTCACCGGCCAGCAGCAGCGCGTCCGCCAGCTGCCGCCGCGTGTCGCGGTCGTCCGGCCGGGTGTCCAGTCGCCGGACCAGGTCGGCCACGGCCCGGTCGAACAATCCCGTCTCGCGCCAGGCGATGTGAAGGTTGCGCTCGGCCGTGGCCATGCGCGGATCGATCGAGAGCGCGCGCGTAAACGCCGCCACCGCCTCGTCCAGCATCCCCTTGTTGAAGTAGAGGACACCGAGGTTGTTGTGCGCGCCGGCATCAGCCGGGTCGACGCGCGCGGAGAACCCGCGCAGGACGGCGCGGTCGCGTTCCGACGGCATGACGGCAAGGGGGCGCATGCTCACGTCAGCGCCGTGCGACGGTCAGCGGCCCGCCTCAGGCGAGCCGCACCGCCCGAAGGATGGCCTTCAGCGATGGGGCGTCGGGCAACAGCAGGAAGAAGCCGCGGACGCGCTGGTCGTTGTCGCTCATGTAGAACTCGGTCTCGACGCAGAACACGTAGTTCGGATCATCACCGAACTGGAGATGTGCAGTCGTCAGCACCGCCCGCGACATGTCGATCACCAGACTGGGAGGCGATGGAAGCAGCATGATGCCCATGAAGTCGCTCAACGCGTTCATGTGGGCGCCACTGAGGATGTTGCCGGCCTCCATGATCGCCGACTGCTCGAGCTGTCCGAGCTCGGTGCAGCTGTCCGCGGGGCGGCGCAGCATCATCTCGGCGACCCGCATCGCCGTCGCGCGGGGGAAGACCAGCAATGTGCGACCGGTCAGATCGCCGAGCATGTTCATCAGGACCGCCGCGACCGGCTCCTCGGGCATGCCAATGTGCGGGGGGACGTCCTCCAGCGGCGTGACGCTGATGCGCGGCACGCTGATCATGATCCGCTGTGACGTCATCTGCGACAGCGCCGTCGCTGCGTGCCCAGCGCCGATGTTCGCCACCTCGCGCAGGGCGTCCATCTGCATCGGCTTCAGGCTCAACAGATCGTTCATCGCGCTCCCCTCACAAGAGACTGGTCGCCTCGAGGATCAGCGCGGGCACACCATCACCGAGGATCGTCGCACCACTGAAGCACGACGCTGCTCCGCGAGCACCGTCGATCGGCTTGACTACGATCTCCAGTTGCCCACGCAGCTGATCCACGACGAGGCCGGCCCGCCGGTCCGCCACCTCCAATACGACGACTTGGCTCCCCTCCGCGTCCCGTACAGGAAGGTTCACGATCTGGCGAAGGCTGAGGAGCGGGAGAACCTCGTCCCGCAGCACCAGGACGTCGCTCCCTCGTACGCGCCGCACGACCGAGGGCGTGAGCTGCAGCGTCTCCCGAACGTGGGTCAGCGGGAGCGCATACGTCTCATCCCCGACCCTGGCCAGCAGCGCCTGGATGATGGCCAGCGTGACGGGCAGGCGGATTGTGATGGAAGTCCCTTTCCCCAGCGCCGTGCGCAGCTCCACGGAGCCGCCGATGGAACGCACCCGGCTGACCACGGCGTCCACGCCAACCCCGCGCCCGGACAGCGTCGTGACTCGTTCGGCGGTGGAAAAGCCCGGGCGGGCGATCACCTTCAGCAGGTCTTCATCGGACAGTTCCGTGCGGGTGGGATCGAGGACTCCCTCGGCCTGGCCGCGAGTCAGCATGCGCTCCCGGTCGATGCCCCGTCCGTCGTCGGTGACGCGGATCACAACGGAAGACCGGTCGCGCGCCGCCGAGAGGATCAATTTGCCTGCCGCCGGCTTGCCGGCCTTCACACGCTCGTCAGGCTCCTCGAGGCCATGGTCGATGGCGTTGCGCAGCAGGTGAACCAGCGGATCGCCAATCTGGTCAAGGAGCGCGCGATCGAGCTCGATTTCCCGCCCTTCGATAACGAAATCGAGCTCTTTCCCGAGCGAGCGCGCGGCATCCCGGACCACGCGCGGGAACCGGTCGAACACCTGCCAGACCGGGACCATCCGGCTGGAGAGAATGCCACTCTGCATTTCCCCGATCAGTCGCCCAACGGCCCCGGCTGCATCCTGAACCGCGGAGTCGGTGAGCGGCGCGACGGCCTGCTCGAGACGGCCGCGTGCGATCACCATCTCGCCCATGAGGTTCATGAGCGCATCGAGGCGTTGCAGGTCGATGCGCACGTAGCGCTGGAGGGGCGCCTTGAGCATGCCGGCCGTCCAGGCCGAGTCGGCACGGTCGACGGCCGCGCCACGTGGATCCGCGGCTTGCCCTTCGCGCGCGATGCGAACCGACTCCACGAAGCCAGCCGCGCGGAGCGTCTCCGTGATCAGCTCCGGCGACGCGTTGCTCCGCAGCCGGAACGCGAACGTGGACTCGAAGCGATCATCGGCCAGCGCGCGCTCCTCGGGCACGACGGCCACCACGTGACCCAGTGTGCGGGCGCGCTGCAGGACCAGCAGTGCCCGGGCGCCGCGCAGCGGCGCCTCGCGCGAGAGCGTGACCGTTACCGCGAGTCCTTCGCCCGGCGGAAGCAGGAATTCGCCAACCGTCGCCGGCACGGCGTGCGTTTGAGTCGCCCAGCCGCGGAGCCGGGCGCAAATCGAGTTCACGTCCACGTCGGCGGCGCGTCCGGCGACGGACGCCTCGATCGCTGCCTCGAGCGCGTCAGCCGCATCGAACAGCAGCGGCGGGTCGTCGCTGCGCAGACCGCGATGCTCGTCGCGGGCACCGGCGAGCAGCGCCTCCATGTCGTGGGCCAGGTCGGAGACGGCCGCATAGCCCATGACGCCGGCCATGCCCTTGATGGTGTGAACGGCGCGAAACACCGCGTCTATCGCATCAGGGTCCCGCGGGTCACGCTCGAGCCGGAGCAGCGCCTCGTTGACCGAGGCGAGGTTGTCGCGACTCTCGGTGAGGAACAGCTCGGCGTAGCGGGCGGAGTCCTTCATCGTGACTGGTGATTGGTGACTAGTCCGTGACACGCGACATCCAGTCACCAGTCACGAGTCACTCGTCACACGGTCACTACCCAAGAACTCTCTGCACCGCTTCGAGTACTCTGCTCGGCTGAAAGGGCTTGACCACGAAGTCCTTCGCCCCGGCCTGGATCGCTTCGACGACCAGCGCCTGCTGACCCATGGCGCTGCACATCAGCACCTTGGCCAGCGGATCCAGCTTCGTGATTTCGCGGACCGCGTCGATGCCCCCCATGTCGGGCATGACGATGTCCATCGTGACCAGATCTGGCCGCAGTTCCCGGTACTTCTGCACAGCCTGGGATCCAGTCTCCGCCTCACCCACCACATCGAAACCCGCCTGCTGAAGAATGTCCCCCAGCATTGTGCGCATGAAAATGGCGTCGTCGCAGATCAGGACCGAATGGCTCACCGTGTCGTCTCCTCGAACCGATGGTCCCCACTCAGTCAGACCAGCGTCTGTCTGACCAGCTCGGGGATGTCGATTACTAGGACGACTTCGTCTCCCAAACGTCCCAGCCCGGTCAGCAGTCCATCGGCACGGGCCAGGACCGCGCGTTCGGCAGGCACCGCGTGGAGCTCCTGCACCTCGTGCACGTCGTCCACCAGCAGGCCAAGCGACCGGTCGGCGGTCGTGACTACCACAATCGACCCCTCCGGTGTCTCCGCGGCCGTCCCGGTGAGCCGATGGCCGACGTCGACGACCGTGAGGAGTTGCCCCCTCAGGTTCACCACTCCGCGCACGTGGGGCGGCGCGCCCGGCAGCCGTGTCGCGTCAAGGAGCGAGACGATCTCGCGCACGGCGGTGCTGTCGATGCCATACAGGCCGCCCCGGAGTTCGACGACGAGAAAGCGTTGAGCCGCAGGTTCAGGCGCGGTCCCGGTAGAATCCGAAGGCATCGAGCGGGTCGGCTTGCGTGAGAATCGTGGCGTCGCGCGCCACCTGCGCGAGCGCCGCCCGAAGGTCGGATGGCAGCGGCGAGCGAAAGTCCATTTCGGCGCCCGTCACCGGGTGACGGAAGCGTAGCCAGGCGGCGTGGAGAAAGTGCCGCTTCGGCGGCAACGCTACGACCTTCCGCCCGCCACCGCCACCGTAGGTATCGTCGCCGATGACCGGATGCCCGATCGACGCCAGGTGGACGCGGATCTGGTGCGTTCGCCCCGTGTGCAGGTGCGCGCGCAACAGGTCGACGGCGTCGAAGCGCGCCAGCCGGACCAGCGTCGTTCTGGCGGCCCTTCCCGTCGCAACCACGGCCATTCGTCGGCGATCGCGCGGGTCCCGCGCCAGGGGCTTGTCGATCGTCACTTCGTCCTTGTCGAGATGGCCCCAGGTCATGGCCGCATAACGACGCACCACCCGGCGGGCAGCGATGGCCGCGGAGAGCGCGCGGTGCGCGCGCTCGGTTCGGGCGACGAGCAGAAGTCCCGAAGTCTCCTTGTCGATGCGGTGAACGATGCCCGGCCGCTCTTCGCCGGTGCCCGCCGGCAGCGCCCCCCGGCCGAGGAGCGCGTTGACCAGCGTGCCGCTCCAGTGTCCGGGCGCCGGGTGCACCACCATCCCGGCGGGCTTGTCGACGATGATGAGGTGTTCATCCTCGTGCACCACGGAGAGCGGAATGTCTTCGGGCAGCACGTCCCGGCCAGGACTCGGCGGCACGGTCACTTCGATGACCTCGCCGCGCCGCGGCCGATAGCTCGAGCGTTCGACTCGCGCCGGAGCGCCCGGCGCCGCAACGGTCACGGCCTTCCCGGCGATGAGCGTCGCGGCCTGCGTGCGCGAAAGGCCCAGCCGGCCGGCCACGAGCAAATCGAGGCGGACATCATTGTCCGCCTCGCTGATGAACTCGTGCCTCGTGCCTGGCGAGTGCCGTTCCAGGTTGTCCCGCCCATCCCGGTTATTCGGATGCATCGCTGCACGGCCGTCGGCCGAGCATCCTGGCACGGCGCGAGTCGGTGCTCACGACATGTTGGAGGCGCGGCTGACCGTGGCC